>ERZ779889.167-NODE-167-length-89332-cov-18.021898_pt1 | contig 89332 bp, 87 predicted proteins | sample MGYA00511030_ERZ779889 | MGnify/ENA primary metagenome ERZ779889 (study PRJEB29588, sample SAMEA2160616) | human gut metagenome | biome: human gut; feature: human-associated habitat; material: faeces | place: Denmark | collected 2008/2010 ...
TTTCAGTCATAATGCTACAGCATTACTCCTTCAATTCATCCCGAAATCCACCTCAGGAGAATGGACTCCGGCTTTCACATTTGTTTTTAAACAACCTCTAATAATTCCGTTATTTAAAATAACAATTATCCCATTTGCCTGGTTCAGTTGGTGGTTAATTGTTTTTTGATTAAATTTGCAATTTGGTATGGAAACCGATAGCAAAAATAGTAAATCGGGTTCAATAACGCAATAAAGCAAACAATAATTTTCGCAAGGTGTTAAAACTTATATGACAGAAACAGAAAACAAGACCGACCTGCTTCCACGCATAGTAGAGGGACTTCAGGAGCGAAAGGCGCGCCGCATTACCGTAGCCGACATGAGCGAACTCGATTCCGCTCCGGCTCCGCGCTTTGTCATCTGCGAGGGGACGTCGACCATGCACGTGGCTTCGATTGCCGACAGCGTCAGGGAATACATGCTCGAAAAAGAGGGTGTAAAACCTTTCGACTACGACGGATATGCCAATTCGCAGTGGATTGTGATTGATTACGGCGATACGATGGTTCACGTGTTTTTACCCGAGTACCGCCGCCTTTACAATCTCGAGGAACTATGGAGCGACGCTGCCATTGAGGAGATTCCCGATCTCGACTGATGTCCATGACCATGCCTGACAGTGCGGTTATATAAAAATTCACACATCCATATCGCTATATGAACTTTCCAAACCCTCAGTCGCCGAAACCCGGCAAGAAAGGCCCTTTCAGCTTCAGCATCTACTGGCTCTATGCCATAATCCTGGTCTTTCTGGTGGGAATGTTGTATCTCGACGACAATTCGCTCACCAAGGAGGTGAGCTACACCAAATTTGAACAATACGTCAGCTCCGGAGGAGTGACCAAGATAACTGTATTCACCAATACGAACCGCGCCGAAGCGGTGCTCAACGACTCGCTTGCCGCGAAGGTATTCAACGACAAGCAGTTTAAGGCCGGCGACGGCGTTGTGGCACGCATCGAAACCGACATCCCGTCGGCCGACAAGGTGCAGGATCAGATAGAGGCCTGGCGCACCGACGGCAAATTCAACGGTGAGGTGAAATACGAGAAGAGCAGTGATTATTCGGCGCTTCTCTGGTCGTTCGGGCCCTTTATTCTCATAATCGCGCTGTGGTTCTTCCTGATGAAGCGCATGTCGGGCCGCGACGGCGGCGGTGCCGGAAGCGTGTTTAATGTCGGAAAGTCGAAAGCGAAGATTTTCGACAAGGACGAAGGCACGAACGTCACGTTCAAGGACGTGGCGGGCCTGAGCGAAGCGAAAACCGAGATAAAGGAGATTGTGGAGTTCCTCCGCAATCCGCAGCGTTACACCGACCTCGGTGGCAAGATTCCGAAGGGCGCCCTCCTCGTGGGTCCTCCCGGAACCGGCAAGACTCTGCTGGCCAAAGCAGTGGCCGGCGAGGCCAACGTGCCGTTCTTCTCCATGTCGGGTTCCGATTTCGTGGAGATGTTCGTCGGAGTGGGCGCCTCGCGTGTGCGCGACCTCTTCCGTCAGGCCAAGGAGAAAGCTCCCTGCATCGTGTTTATCGACGAAATCGACGCCGTAGGACGTGCCCGCGGTAAAAATCCCAACATGGGTGCCAACGATGAGCGTGAAAATACTCTCAACCAGCTGCTTACGGAGATGGACGGCTTCGGGACCAACAGCGGCGTGATTATTCTCGCCGCAACGAACCGCGTGGACATCCTCGACAAGGCGCTCCTGCGCGCCGGACGCTTCGACCGTCAGATCCAGGTCGATCTTCCCGAGCTGAAAGACAGAATAGAGGTTTTCAACGTGCATCTGCGCAATATCAAGACCGACGATTCGGTCGACGTCGACCTCATGGCGCGGCAGACCGCCGGATTCTCAGGCGCCGACATTGCCAATGTCTGCAACGAGGCGGCTCTGATAGCAGCCCGAAACAACAAAAAGAGCGTAGACCGCGAGAGCTTTATGGCTGCCATAGACCGCATTATCTGCGGTCTGGAGCACAGCTCGAAGATTATAAGCGACGACGAGAAGAAAGCGATTGCCATCCATGAGGCCGGCCACGCCACGGTTTCCTGGTTCCTCGAGTATTCCAACGAAATGGTGAAGGTGTCGATCGTGCCGCGAGGCATGGCGCTCGGAGCCGCATGGTATATGCCGGAGGAGCGGCAGATTACTCCGGTTCAGGCTCTGCTCGACCAGATCTGTATGACCCTTGGCGGCCGCGCTGCCGAGGAGCTGGTGCTCGGAACGGTTTCAACCGGTGCGCTCAACGACCTTGAGAAGGTTACGAAGATGGCATACGCAATCGTAGTGTATTACGGCATGAGCGACGTGCTCCCCAACCTCTGCTATTACGATTCGACCGGACGCGAATACGGTTTCTCGAAGCCTTACGGCGAAGAGCGCGCAAAGGAAATCGACAAGGAGGTCAGCCGCATAATCGCCGAGCAGTATGAGCGCGCCAAGAAAATTCTTACAGAACATAGCGAGGGTCACGCCAAGCTTGCGGAGACTCTGCTGACAAAAGAGGTGATGTATGCCGAGGATCTCGTGAAGATTTTCGGAAAACGCCGCTGGAAATCGCGCACTGAGGAGATAATGCAGCTTCAGGCCGAGCGCGACGCAAAGCGTCTGGCCGAAAAATCAGGCGACGAACCTACGCCGCCTCCTTACGTGCCGAAAGACGACAAAGATCCCTCCGCCCCCGAACCCACCCCCGACGCCGACGCGAAGGAATAGTGGGTCAAAGTAAAAAAGCTGTTGGACAGACCGTCGCCCCTCCACACTCTTATGTATGGCGGCACCACAATGTTGTTTATTTAAAACATCGAAAAATCGGAATTACAAGTAACAAAAGGCAGATATGGCACTGCTAAAGTATTGTAAATCAGTAGAGGCGCTATATTTAGCGTCAGCAGAAACAAAACGTATCCAACCCGTAACAAAATGAAGCTGAATGAAAATGCCCTGACTCAGCGGGCGCTAAGTATAGCGCCCCTACAATATTCTGATTGGGTGAGAGCGCTTTGTATCAATGCAACTCAAAACTGAATTTCATAGAAAGGGTGCAGCCAAGTGAGGCTTTGAAATCGCACAGACCTGCGGCGGGCACGCCATCCTCCGATGCCGGCCCGAGGTCGTAGATGCTTAATCCGGCGGCGGAATAGTGCTCAATCACTTTCCAAGCCATGAAATTCATGGGGCGCAGATGCCGGCATTCCGGGATGTCGCCCCAGTTTATCAGCTGCACAATTCCCGGAGCCACGTGGTAGATCTGAGCAGCAGCCACGTCGAAGCCGCCGAGGGTGAGCATGAAGAAATCGCAGGGGAGTATTTTCGCTGTTTCGATCACGGCCTGACGCGACATGCGCAGTGCGTGGCCAAGACTTTCGTGGTTGATGCGGATAATTTCGTAAGCCCGCGAGATTTCGGCGTCGGAATTGCCGAGCTGTTCAAAGCGGAACTCGCTCCGGAGCGCGGTATGGAAATTTCTCCGCGAATTCGGCTGAAGATGTTTTTCGAAATCCGCTGCCCGGGAAAGGTCGTAGTGATAATTGAAGTCGGCATATTGGAGCGCCCCGTGCCGGTTGAGAAGCAGAGTACTGATTTTGGTGAGCATCGAGGGCGAGTGGAAAGCCGGTGGCAGCGTAAGGCGCAGTTTCAAACCTTCGGCACGGGCAAAATCCCCGAGGGCGGTGACAGACTCCGCCACTTTCTCAATTTTCTCGTCGCGGGAAAAGTCAGGGCCGCCGTAGGGTGCGGAAAAAGGGGAGAGAAGCATTCCGTCGCGCTGTCCGGCTACGAGGCCCATGCGGGTGCGGCCTTCGTCGCCGGTGAGAATATAGCGCACGCGGTCGACTTTGGCGGCGTTGAGAGCTATAAACGGCAAAGAGTTGAACACATGGAGCGGCTGAGGGAAACGCCGGCGATATTCTTCCTCCGATACCTCTTTCGCCTTCATTTGAGTTCTCCTTTTCCCTCGCGAGTGATCTCCGGTGACGAAGAGTCGAGTAAATCTACAATTGTAGAGGGGATGATTTCGCCGGTTCCGCCGTCGATCATAAGGTCCGCGTCAGTTTCATATCGGGTGGCTATTGCGAGCGGCTCGCAACCTTCGTCGGGGATGTCGGAATCCCATCTGATAGAAGTGGTTAGTACCGGGTGTCCGAGGCTCGCGGCTATTTCACGGGCAATGGCGTTGTCGGGAATTCTCACGCCCACTGTACGGCGTCCCTTGAACACTTTGGGCAGTTTTGTGGAGGCCGGGAGTATAAAGGTGAATGGCCCGGGCAGATTGGCGCGGAGAATCCGGAAAGCTTCATTGTCGATGCGGGCATACTCGCTTGCCATAGAAATGTCGGAGCAGACTATGGAAAGAAATTCTTTGGCGGGGTTGATACCCTTTATTTTGCAGATGCGTTCGACGGCGCTGTTGTTGAGCGCGTCGCATCCAATGGCGTAAAGCGAGTCGGTGGGGTAGATTATGATACCGCCGTCGCGCAGCACGTCCACTGCTTCGTCGATATATCGGCTGTTGATGCTTGAGGGATAAATCCGGAGAGTTTTCATCACTTGTACAATGGTTTTCGACTTTGTTTAACGAGGGGGAATTCGATTCGGAAGGTTGTACCTACGCCGGGTTCGGAATTCTTCACGAAGATGCGGCCGTGGTGGTATTCTTCTATAATACGTTTTGCGAGGGTAAGACCGAGACCCCAGCCGCGTTTTTTTGTTGTGAAACCGGGATTGAAGATGGTTTTGAAATTTTTGCGCGGAAGCCCCTTGCCGGAGTCCTCAACCTCTACGTAGGCTATACCTTTTTCAGTTCCGGTCACTATATTGATGCTGCCTTGCGCCTCCATGGCGTCGACGGCATTTTTCATGAGATTTTCCATCACCCATTGGGCGAGAGCATCGGACATCATAACGTTTATCGGGCCGGGGGCGCAATCAAGTGTAAGCCTTATGCGCGAGGATATGCGGGTTGACATATATGAAACCGACTGACTGACCACGCTGTTGAGGTCGGTAATCACAATCTGCGGCTGGGAACCGATTTTGGAGAAACGGGATGCGATGGTTTCGAGCCGCCTTACGTCTTTGTTCATTTCGGCCACCGTGTCGGGGTCGACACCGATTTCGGGGAGATACTGCATCCAGGCCATAAGCGAGGATATCGGAGTGCCGAGCTGATGGGCGGTTTCCTTTGAGAGTCCTACCCAGACCTTGTTCTGCTCTGCGCGTTTGGTCGACGAAACGGCGTAATATACGATCAGGACGAAGATTATCAGCACGAGAACCTGCACGTAGGGGTAGAAGCTCAGATTGCGCAGCAGTTTGGAGTCCTCGTAATAAAGGTGCTGGCTTACAGCAGGTGTGATTACGATATGAATCACGTTGGTGGTGCTGCGCAGTCCCTCGAGTTTTTCCTCAAGGAACATGCGGTTGGCGTCGGAAAGCAAGAACGGCATGAGCGAATCGACAGGCTCCGGGAGGTCGAAGTTGCGGTGCATGATGATGTTTCCGGCGTCGTCGGTGAGGAGCACAGGTATAGTGCGGTTTTCCTCGATAATGCTCAGCAGGAAGTCGATATGCCCGGGAGCGACTTCGGCCGACTGGTCGGCGGAGGTGCCGATCGCAGACAACTCGCGGGTGGCATCTGCCCAAATCTGCATGCGGGCGCGCTCCTGGGCCGAAAGATCTTTTACGAGTTGCGCGGAATAGTAGAGAAAAAGTGCCACCACCACTACCGAGATCACGAGGAAAACGATAGTGCCGTAGCGCCTTATTTCGTATATATTAAGATTCACGTATTTATAACGGGTTTTCCGGCGTAAAATTACGAAAAAATCCCTTTTCGGTGAAATTTGTTTTCTTTTCTCAAATTTTATAAATTTGCAAAAGAATGAACGTTGAAAATGACAGTCATGGACGAAAAATATATGTTTGAGATGACGATAAAGGTGAGGGACTATGAGGTCGACTCGCAGGGTATCGTCAACAATGCGAACTATCTTCATTATCTTGAAATGACCAGGCATGATTTCTGCGAACAGGCCGGTCTGACTTTCCGCGAAATGCAGCAGCAGGGCATCGACCCGGTGGTGCGGAAAATCGAGATCGAGTATCTGTCGTCGCTCACTCTGGGAGAGACAATGGTGTCGAAACTCAGAATGGAGCGGCGCGGTGCGCGGTTCTTGTTTTTTCAGGATATATTCAATGCCGCCGACGGCCGCAAGGTAGCAGGAGCTGTCGTTACAATAGTAAGCACCAACAAAGGACGCCTTACCCGCGGCGATGAACTCGCGGCGGCGTTTGCAGATTATCTGTAGTCATGGACGACAATCTCATATATCGGATCGCACTGGCTTCGCTGAGGGGTATAAACCCGACGCTCGCCGGGCAGCTGACTGCCCGGACAGGGAGCGAAGAGGCTTTTTTCAGATGGTCGGAAAGAGAGCTGTCGACGGCAATGGGTTTCGGCAACAAGCTGTTTGATAACGCATACCGCAGGAAATTGCTCGAGGAGGCCGAGAAGGAGTATCTGTTTATAGAACGCAGCGGAATTTCTCCAGTTTTCTATACCGACAGCCGGTATCCGAGACGGTTGCTGCAGTGTGACGACGCTCCGGCGATGCTCTACACCCTCGGAGACTGCGATCTGAATGAAGCGCGGTTCGTGGCCGTTGTGGGCACCCGACATGCTACGGTCTACGGCATCGGTTTTACCGAGAGTCTTGTAGAGGAGCTGGGACGGAAGATGAAGGATCCGCTGGTGATAGTCAGCGGTCTGGCATATGGCATCGACATAGCAGCTCACCGTGCGGCGCTGAAGGCGGGTATTCCTACGGTGGCCGTACTGGCGCAGGGTCTGAACACCATCTATCCGCCTGCCCACAGGCAGACGGCGGCCGACATTGTCCGCCACGGAGGGATGCTCGTGACAGACTATCGGTCGATCGACTCCATCCACAAGGGCAATTTTCTGGCCCGCAACCGGATAGTGGCGGGAATGAGCGATGCGGTGGTTGTGGCGGAATCGGCTGCGAAAGGAGGAGCGCTTGTCACTGCCCGTGTGGCCGCAGGCTACAGCCGCGACGTTTTCGCTCTTCCGGGGCGCGTATCGGACCGCTACAGCGAGGGGTGCAACAGTCTGATAGCCGGAAATGTGGCGCAGCTGGTGACGAATGCCGACGATATCATCGACTCCATGCGCTGGCCGCGGAAAGAGGCGGAAGGCGGACAGCCGTCGCTGTTTCCGGAACTCACTGCGGATGAGGAGACGGTTGTTGATCTTCTCCGCAATCGCGGGGAGGCATCGTTCAGCGAAATTTCGGCTAAAATCGAGATGCCGGTGGCGCGCCTCATGGGCATGCTTGTGGATCTTGAGTTCAGAAGTGTAATCGTGCAGCTGCCGGGCGGACGCTACAGGCTTAAGTAGCGGTTTCTATGTTGTACGATAACTTTTTGAACCATTCGGCTGTAAGAGATATTAATAATAAAGAACAAAAATAATAATCATCATGGAAAAAAGAATAATCGCACCGTCGGAACTGATAATCAATCCGGACGGTTCAGTGTTTCATCTTCATCTGCTTCCGGAGCAGCTTACTGACCGGGTGGTTCTCGTGGGCGACCCCGGGAGGGTGGACTTAGTTGCTTCGTTTTTCGATTCGCGGGATTTTGAGGTTCAGTCGAGGGAATTCCATACTATCGGCGGAACGTATAAGGGCAAGCCGATAATGTGTCTGTCGCACGGAATCGGTCCCGACAATATTGATATTGTGATCAACGAGCTTGATGCGCTCGCCAACGTGGATTTCAAGACCCGCGAGGTGAGAGACCGCAAGCGCCGCCTCACGCTCGTGAGAATCGGCACCTCTGGGGCACTGCAGCCGGAACTTGAACTCGGGACTCCGGTAATAGCTGAGAAAGCAATCGGGTTCGATGGCGTGCTGAACTATTATGCGGGCAGAAACGAGGTTTCGGATCTCGAGTTCGAGCATGCATTCTGCGATTATGTGGGCTGGAATCCGCTTTGGGCAAAGCCTTACGTGGTCAACGCTGACGAGGAGCTGGTAGAGCAGATAGGCCGCGACGATATGGTTCGCGGCAATACTATTTCGGCAGTGGGATTCTATGGCCCGCAGGGCCGCGAACTGCGTCTGCCGCTGGCCAATCCGGATCTGAACCGCCATATAGAGGAATTCAGGTTCAACGGGCGTAAAATCACCAATTACGAAATGGAATCGGCACCTCTGCAGGGACTGGCCAGACTGATGGGACACCGCGCGATGACGGTGTGCGGAATCATAGCCAACCGAATGATCCACAGTGCCAATCCGGACTATAAGAAGAAGATGCCGCTGCTGATAGAAACTGTTCTTGAGCGCATCTGATTGAACCATTGCGGCACGGCATTGTTTTATAAGAGTGAACAGAACGTTTAACTTATAGAACTTAAAATTATGGCAACAAACGCACAGAATTTAGCCGACAGCGCTGCAAAGGTATCGGAACAGGCTGCAAGAGTGAGTGCCGAAGCCGGCAGATTCGCCGCCGAAGAGGAGGCAAAGGCCGAGCAGGAGACATTATCAGACAAGGCATCTGCGCTGAAAGAGAAAATCAGCGGTCAGGTCTCTGACGCTCAGAATACTATCTCGGACAAGATGGAGGATCTCAAAGAGAAAGCAGCTCCGATTATAGGAAAGGCAAAAGGAGCGGCAGCAAATGCCCTCGATTCGGTGGCCGACGCTATAGGCGGCCTGGCCGACAAGCTGAAATCGTAACTGCCGGTATTCCGGAACAATAAAAGAAGCTGTCGCTGATGCAATTATCAGCGACAGCTTATTTTATTGTTCCGGAATACCGGGGTTACATTTTCATAAGCTGAGCTTCGATGTGTTCGATGTCTTCCTGAAGCTGCTTTTCGAGCGAAATGCGTTCCTCGATCATTTTGCATGCGTGGAGTACGGTGGCGTGAGAGCGGGAGAGGCGCGTGCCGATCTGCTTGAACGGCATTTTAGTGTGCTTTTTGGCGAGATACATCACCATCTGGCGTGCGTCGTTTATTTCGCGTTTGCGCGATTTGGTGAAAATCTGGTCGAGATCGAGGTTGTAGTATTCGCTCACCTGACGGGTAATCATTTCGAAGTTGAGCACTTTCTTATTGATCTTCACCGTATTGGCGAGTACCGTGCGGGCGAGGTCAACGGTGATTTCGCGCTTCATCACCATGGCGTGGGCAAGGAGCGATACAACGATGCCTTCAATCTCGCGGATTGAGTCGGTAACGTTGGCGGCTATGAATTCGAGCACGTCGTGGGGGAGGCGGAGTCCGTCGTGTGAGGCTTTTTGAGTGAGCACGTCCTTGCGGAGCTCGTAGTCGGGACGTCCGAGTTCGAAGGTCGCTCCCCATTTGAACCGTGAAAGCATGCGTGCTTCCATTCCTTCCATCTGTGAGGGACAGCAGTCGCTGGAGAGTATGAGCTGTTTCTGGTTCTGGTGGAGGTGGTTGAAAATGTGGAAGAAAGTGTTTTGCGTGGCTTTCTTGCCTATGAGATCCTGAATATCGTCGATAATCAGAACGTCGATGCTCTGGTAGAAGTTGATGAATTCGTTGATCTTGCCTTTAGTCATGGCCGTGGTGAACTGGCTTTCGAAAAGGCGGGCAGTTATGTAAAGAACGCGGGTGCGCGGGTCGCGTTCCTTAATTCTGATGCCGATAGCCTGTATGAGGTGCGTTTTTCCCACACCGGTGGGCCCGTATATGAAGAGCGGGTTGTAAGTTTTGCACTTAGGGTTGTTGGCAATGGCCTCACCAATCGAGCGGGCTACTTCGTTGCTTGCGCTTTTGCAGTAGTTCTCGAAAGTGTTGAGCGGGTTGAGATGAGAGTTTTCGAGTTCGTCGACGGGTTCCTGACGGAACGGGTTGGCGTAAGGGTCTGCGACGGGTTTAACGGCAGCGCTCGGGCGCTCGCTTTCCATCGTGACGGCTGTAGTTGGCTCATTGCGTACCTGATTGAAATTATAGAAAAGCTTCGTTCCCCTTCCGAAGTTTTTGTTGATGGCGGCAGCAATGAGGGGGAGGTATGAGCTTTCAAACCGCTCGACGAAGTATGGCGACGGCACGTTGATGGTGAGCGCTCCGTCGGCGTAACTTTCAAGCGAGCAGGGCTTGAACCAAATGTTGAATTGTTCGGCAGGGAGGTTATCGTGAAGGAAATTCAAGAATTCCTCCCATTGCCGCTGGGGATTGGGGTGCATAAGGAGTGATATTTACTAATCTTTTCAATGCAAATTTCACAAATTAATTTGATTAAACAAAGGGTAAAATTATTTGGATTTTGTAAACATTTTACATTAGTTTGTAAGTCAGAGCCTTATAAAATACTTACGTTTTTTTGATTCGGGCACTTTAAATAACAGTCACAAACAGCTGATATATAGCGATGTGCACCATTAAAGCTGTAGTATTAAGTTATCTATAGCAGGAGGCCGGAATGGTGTGAACTGCCTGACAACGCTGAGTTTACATATACAAAACGATTTTGCGCGGATGTGGTGCTATTTATAATCGTTCTAAATAACGTCTTAATCGAGTATGATGGGCGCAAAGAAGTCGGGCTGATCGAAATCGGGTTTAGCTGTGCGGACAGGAGCCCAGCTCAGGAAGTGAGGCTGAGAGGTCGCGGAGGCGCATTTGTAGATGTTACCACGCAGTGAAACCGGTTTGCCGCAATATTCAATGTCGATCAGTCTGAGCGGGATTACGGCGAGGAGGTTCCAGGTGAACAGGCCTTCGATTTCCTCGAAGGGGCGGGTGCCGCATGAAGCGTAGCGGGCTATGGAAGCGATTTCGTCGTCGGAGAGCGGAGCAGGGTGGCTGTGCTTGGAGCGGCTTGCTGCGTTGACGGTTCCTATGCAGTTGAATTCGAAGTTCCAGTACTTTCCTGCGGCGCTTTCGGGCTGCAGGTATATCTGTACGCAGGAGTCATCGCCTACATTAGTGTTGTTGGCGTAGTTTACAGCGCGGAGATAGTTGCACCGTACGAAGAAGTCGATGTAGAGATTTTTTTCGGAGTGGGCGAGGGTAAAGGTGGTGAGGGGATGATACGGGTATTCAGCCGCCCAGTTGAGCGATTCAACCGTATGGCGTTCGCCATCTGATTCCAGACGGCTTATAATCTCGCCGGTATCGAGATTGTCGAGGTCGGGGATGAAAGGGATGTGAATTTTATCCATTGAAAAGCAGTTCTTTAATACCAAGCACGGCGCCGATACCGGCCATGATCATAAGTATGGCCGCAATGATGCGGTTGATCAGCCACATAGACCTGACGTTGAAGTGGGCGCGAACTTTATTGACGAAATAGGTGACGAAAAGCCACCACAGAATGGCACCGCCGAAAATCGACAGATATCCGGCCACGTAGTGGTAGGCTTTGAATTCAGGGGCGAGGAAGCTGAACCGGGCAAACAAACCGATTATGAAGAAGAGGATGAGGGGGTTGGAGAAAGTAAAGAGGAATCCGGTGCCGAAATCTTTCCAGTAGGTTGTGGCCGGAATGGCAGGGGTGCGGAGCGAGCGCGAGGGGTTGTTGCTGAAGAGGTAAACGGCGTAGGCTATCAGCACGGCACTGCCGATTACCTGAAGGAGGCTCTGGTTGCTTTCGATGAAGTCGGTGACGAAGGAGAGACCGAGGCCTGTAAGCAGACAGTAGATAAGGTCGCTTATGGCGGCTCCTACTCCGGTGAAAAATGCCGGCCAGCGGCCCTTGTTGAGGGTGCGCTGAATGCATAGTACTCCTATCGGTCCCATCGGGGCCGAGATCAGGATGCCTATAAGCAGGCCGCGCAGCATTATCACGAGCAGGTTGATCATTTCAGTGGTGTCGGGACGGCGAATGCCGCCGCTCTCAACTTACAAAGTTATAAATTTCCACTCATGTTTGCAAAATTATTTTGTCTGAGATGAGTTGAAACCGGAGTGTTGCAGGGCGTTGTTTCGGGGATAGATGCCGTCTGCCGCGAGCTGGGGCAAAAATAAGCCGGACGGATGGAGATTGATACTCCGTCCGTCCGGCTTAATGAGGCGGTTATCGCGTAAAAACGGATTTTATTCCGGTACGACTTCGAAGGGGATTTCAACGATTACATCGCGGTGGAGTTTGAGGGTAGCGGTGTATTCGCCTGCTTCCTTGATTGTATCCTTGATGTAAATGATTTTGCGGTCGATGTTATGGCCGAGTTTTTCGAGAGCTTCGGCAATCTGGATGTTGTTGACCGATCCGAAGATGGTGCCTGTAGAGCTGGTCTTGGCGCCGATAGTGAGGCGAACGTCTTTAAGGGCATTTGCCAGGGTTTCGGCTTCGGCTTTTATCTGAGCGAGCTTGTGGGCGCGCTGGCGCTGGTTTTCGGCGAGAACTTTAAGAGCCGAGGGAGTGGCGATGACTGCTTTGCCCTGGGGGATGAGGTAGTTGCGGCCGTAACCGTTTTTAACTTCTACTACGTCGTCCTTATAGCCAAGGTTCGAAATGTCTTCTTTAAGAATAATCTTCATAGTGTTCCTGAGCTTTTAAAGTTATTTCATCAAGTCGGTGACATAGGGGAGGAGCGCGAGGTGGCGGGCGCGTTTAACGGCCTGAGCCACACGGCGCTGGAATTTCAGCGAGGTGCCGGTGATGCGGCGGGGGAGGATTTTGCCCTGCTCGTTGAGGAATTTCTTGAGGAATTCAGGATCCTTGTAGTCGATATATTTGATACCGCTTCTTTTGAAACGGCAGTATTTTTTCTTCTTTACATCCACCGACAGGGGGGTGAGATAACGGATTTCAGATTGTGTTGCCATTGCTTAGTTCTCCTTTGTTTCTTCAGTGGTTGCATTAACTTTGTTGGCGCGGGTGCTGCGGCGTTTGGCTGCGTACTCGGCTGCATATTTGTCGAGGCGGAATACCAGGAAGCGGATAACGCGCTCGTCGCGGCGGAAGGCGATTTCGAGTTTTTTAACGACATCGGGGTTTGCGTCGAATTCCACGAGGCTGTAGAATCCGGTTGACTTCTTCTGGATGGGATAAGCCAGTTTGCGAAGACCCCAGTTCTCTTCATTGACGATGCTTGCACCGTTGTCGGTGAGCACCTTCTCGAATTTTTCTACCGCTTCCTTCATCTGGACATCAGACAAAACGGGAGTTAAAATGAAAACGGTTTCGTAATGATTCATTTGATTGAATGTTTTGTGTTTGGTTAAAATCGCGGCAAAGGTAGTGATTTTCTTTGTATTTTCCAAATAGTCAGATTATTTTTTAATAAGAAGATTAATATTGAGCCTTACAGGAGATAATAAAAGACAAAAACAGTATATTTGCAGTATAAATATATGTAGGCCATGAACGTACCTAAATCTTTATTACTGATATTCTCTCTGGTTGCGGCGCCGGCGTTTTCCCAGTCGATGAAAGTGGTGGTGGATTCTACCGGCAATGTATTAGGCAGATATGTGAGGACAAATGCCGAGAGTTATACGGTAGGTGTGCAGGACATTTTTGACGTTCCTATGCGCGGGAATAAAGTCGCGGACTATTGCGCTAAGAACGGTCAGGGCGTAATATGGTGTAAAAACGTCGGACGAGTCAACGTGTATAGCATGCCGTCGGACAAGGCTGAAGTAGTAGGCCATATGGTATATGAAGACGGCTATGTTCCCGAAACCTATCCCTGCCTTGGAAAGATAAGGGGATGGTATAAGGTCAAAATTGACGGCCGCGACGGGTATGTCGCGGTTCAATCGGTGAATTGGGATGCGATTGATACTTTCTGAAGAGGTATAAAAGTAAGGTCGCTGTAATGATCTCCTGAAAGTAGCGTTCATTCGGTAATTGAACCGGCTCGGGCAGCAATTGTCAAATCAACCATATTGAAGCGGATAGAGCCGAACTGCATCAGGGATTTCAATCCGAGATTACATTCATAATCGGTAGCGAGAGGATTCAATCCGGGATTAACTGTGATTTCCGGTACGGTAACAGCACTGCCTCCCAGGGAAATATTAACGTGGGGCAGATTGTATGCCTCAGAAATATGTACACCGCCGATACCTGCCGTACGGACTGTTTCCGGAGCAGAGTGAGCCAAAACATATTCTTTGTTTCTTTCGAAAAAATTGCCGTTGAGTGAACCGAAGGAAGCGTCGCCGGTATCAATGCAAATCCACATGGGATTTCCGTGGATTACCCCTTTTGTAATCAGATTCATCTGCGGAGAGAAACACATGTTCGGCCGCGCGCTGCTCTTTCCGGGCGCGACTGAAGGAACGGTGATTTCGCATTTATCAAAATCAATGGTCAGGTCTTTAAGCTGCAACATCAGTTCTCCTCCGACAACCAGGTTGAGGCAGTCCATGTATCTGTCGGCCTCCTCATTGTCCACGGCAAAATCCACAATGACAAACGGCACATCCTTAACAGTGATGTTTCCGAGTCTGATTTCATCTGCGATCGCATACCGGGCCTTCTGGAGGCCTATGCCCAGTATATTGTTATATGCGTCAAGTCGGGTCAGGTTCAATGTATTGGCGAGTGAATCGGAAATGATGTTTACGCCGGCTCCGGTGTCGAAGGTAATGTCGGTTTCGATACCATTGATTGTACTGTTTTCGAGCTTCATCAGCACTGATTTTTTCTCCGGGTTTCCAACCGGGGCGATTCTGAACGGTACAACCCCCTCATTACCGGCGATGGAAATGGTATACGGCCGGTATGCCGACAGGGCAGCATACCGATCGATATAAAGTTGCACACCTTCAACAGCGGCTGAATCAAGATATTGCCGTGTAGCATCAAGTACGGATCTGAGTACGGAGGCAGCTTTGGAATTGTCTCCGACCTTGCTGTAATCCATCGAGAGCATGACGGCAGAATTGAGCAGATTGTTTAAATCAAGACCGGTAGAATAATTGTTGAGTAATTCCTCGAATGCCGGAATTGATACATGCGGCCGGTTAAGGCGATTGCCTAAAAGTCCGCGGGAAAAGACTTCAAGGAATGGATTTATGGAGTCTTTGGGCGCTTCATTATAAATGGAGTCCAGCGCGAACCAGTCGCTTGTGTTCATCGCAGCAGCGATGCGCTCATCTATGGATTGAGCGACACCGGTAAAGGCTGAAACAGCGGCTATGGCGGATAGAAATAACTTTCGCATGATCGCAGATGGTTTGGTATATCGCAAAGATAAGAATAAAAGATAAGAATAATTTACAGTAGTATGTCCATAAGGCAGTTTTCTTTATTGTCGGATCGGTTTTATACTGACGGAGGAAGGGCGACAGCACTATAGTCGTCTTTTGTCATTATATAGAAATGCTCTGTGCGGAGGTCGCCTAAGGGAGACATGATATCTTTATTTGTGTGATGAAAAATAAAGCCGCATTTCTCGCAAACCCGCTTTGATTTATCGTTTCCTTCATAATATCCGCACCACAAAGCTTCGATACCCAGGTCATTGAAGCATCTGGCCATTAGCGCCCTGACCGCTTCCGGAATCAGACCATGCCCCCAATAAGGCTTGCCAATCCAGTAGCCAATCTCAGCTTCGCGCGGATTCATTTCGGCAGAGTGAAGACTGTTGGCGAACATTATGCCGCAACTCCCGACCGGTTCGCCGGTTTCTTTAAGAATTACAGCATAGGTCTCTGGGGCGGAAAAAACGGTGCGTATGATCTCCAGACTGTTTTCTACCGAAGAGTGAGGAGCCCAGCCGGCGGGAAGGCCAATCTCGGGGTCACGTGCATACCTGAACATAACCTCTGCGTCGGTCTCCTGCCAGGGCCTTAAGATAAGTCTGTCGGTTTCAATCATTTTTGTTAATCGTTTTTTTGCAATCTCTTAATTCGAGTGTGATGGGTACGGATTGTCCCGAGCCGAAGTCTGTGAGAATTTCGGCACTTGCAACCCGGGGCAAAAGTGAGTGACTGAGGAGAAAGTAGTCGATACGGTTGCCTGTTTGCAAATGGCGCCATGCGCCGTAATATGTAGGCTTCTTTTCCTCCGGATGAAGTGTGCGGTAAGGGTCGGCAAGGCAGCAATCGAACAGAAGACGGTTGAAATTGTCGCGCTCCCATTTTGTGAAATTCGCTCTTGTGGATTCGAGTCTGTCGGCGCAGCAGTCAAACCCGGTGTGAACGATGTTCAGGTCGCCGCAAATTATGACCGGAAGAGTACCGGAACAATCTTTGACGAAAGAGCGGTACATTTCATCCCATTTCCGGCGATATTCTACCGCGCCATCGAGTTTCTGATTTCCGAATGGAACGTAGGTGTTCAATAAGACAAAAGAATTGCAGCGGTAGGCCTGAAGATGTCCGTTAAGGCTAAGTTCAGGAGACGCGATGCGCTTAAGCGTCATACCGGAATCGTTACGGACATAGGTGGAGACACCGCTCCAGTCGCCGAAGTCCACCAGATCAAAGATCTGACGGTAGCCGTCGACAGTGAAACGGTCGCGGTCTTCTTTGCTCCTGACTTTTTGCAGACAAAGAAAGTCGGGAGCGTAGGCGGCAATGAGTTCTTTGACTTCGTCATACCGTCTGGCGAGGCCGTTAACGTTCCAGCTGATAAGAAGCATAATTGATCAATTGAATAAAAAACGGCGAGGGGGGAGGGATGCTTGTCGGGAAGACAGTTCATAACGGCATCATTGCCGCGGATTGAATACAACCCAGTCGGACGTATCTCGGGTGCCGTCTTTCTCATCAAGAGCCCACGGGGAATATACCCAGTTGCCGAACGGATCAGGAATGATGATACCGCCGTGCAGGCGTTTGCTTTTGTTGTCGTCCCGGGCGATATATTCAAGAAGAGCATTGTGTTTTCGTACGGCCTCGGTGTCGCTGTCCTCGGTTTTCGTGTCGAAAAGGAATATATCACCGTTTTTCATCCGTATAATGTAGTCCACATAGAACAGGGCCGGTTCACCAAACGAGTTTATGTATCCTATGGCAAAATGGGCTTTCCCCTGGTCTCCGTTCTTATACCACCAGTCAATTGTGTCGGTGTTTTCTTCGAGGAAAGCTTCAAATCTGTGTTCGGTGTCGGAGCAGAGTATATGGGGTTTCGACTGCATATATGGTAAGAGTGCGTGGGCCTGTATTTCAGTCCTTTCAACATAGCGGTCGGCGGAATAGGCCCTTTCAGCCGGAACCACCCAGTCGTAGTGCCTGAAAGCCCGGTATTTAGCCTGTGCCTGACGTATGCGCAGACGCCGCGTGTATTTGTCGATGGCTTTGCTGATTACACGCGCGAACTTGCTGCGGTTATGGGTTTTATTGTCGTTAGAAAGGATAACTTTTATGGCATCATATTCGAACAGATCAAACAGTTCTTCCATAACTTCCTTCAGGTAGCCGGCGAGAGTCTTAACGCTTCGTTGCTCGTAGTCGTTGCCGAGCAGTTTCCTGCAGAAAGCGAGGAACATGGCAGTAAGGTCGGCTGTGTTGTTGATGTAAGAAGCTTTTCCTTCGACAATACGTTGACCCACTTCTCCGGTCATTTCAAGGTCTTTTACAATGTCAACGCTGACGTAGGGCACATTCCATCGTATGGTTACAGCGTTATTGGCGGCCTCGCGGTTGTGAGCCGTCTCTTTGCTTATATCAGCAGAATCGGGAGCAGAGTCGGACTCGCCGAAGAGAGAATCTTCGGTGAACAGGCTCAGCTGGGAATTCTTCAGATTCCATTCGTCGGTAAAAGTCTGTAGGAGAATCTGCCGGAAGTCGGTGCCGAGGCGGTTTCGGTCGGAACTGAGACGCTCGGAATAGACCGAGTCGAGCACAATGTTGTGGAGTCCCTGCCGGCGTCTGGAGATAGGGTCGGTTGAAAGATAATTCATGTCGTCTTTGACGATTTCAATTATATCTTTCGAGAGATTGGTATATACGTAGCCTTGATTAAGCCGCTGGTCGGTGTAGTATTTCTGTTCCGGCATTCTCAGGATGCGGCCTACAGTCTGAGCCGAGAACTGGAAACTTTCGATTTTGCGGAATATGAGCAGCACCGCGGCGCGCGGGCAATCCCATCCCAAAGCAATGGCCTGCTTGAAAAGCAAAACTTCGGTCGGATCGTTGGGCCGGTCGATAATATCAAGATTGTCGGTTTTCTCTCCCGACAGCCAGATGGCAAGTTTGCCATTGGCGGTATTGATGCCGTAGTCACCGAGACTTGAGATAATCTCGTCTTTTACCTTTGTATCGTCGGCAGTCAGTTTTTCGCTATCGTCGTTCGGGAGCTGGATCAGCAGGAGGGGATTGATTTCAACACCGAGAGCCTTGTAGGCATCGGCCAGTTCCTTACGCTTTTGCAAGGCGACCCATACCAGGTGCTGATTGAGCGAACCATGCGGGTGATTGAAGTCAAGATCCAGATTCAGGATGATATTCTCCTTAATCATTTCCTCTTCAATGACTTTTTGGCGGGGCACTTCCACTCTCTGGCAGTCGCGCGGGTTCGGGGTGGCAGAAATACGGATTTCCACTTTCGGCTGTATGGTGGCGAGCACTTTTTCTGATTTCCTTGCGTTTCTGCCGGCGAACATGTGTTCCTCGTCGATAATTAGTACAATGGGAATGCCGTGGTCACACTGGGTACGGCGGGTAATGTCGTAGAGCGAAGCCATATACTCGGTTTCGCGCACCATTATATTGTTATCTTTGTTGATGCTTTCCCAGTTGACGAACAGAATTTCTCCGGGTTTTATGTAGCCGTCGGCCGAATGGTCAAGTTCGTCGAATATCACGGGGTGCAGAGCGCAATTCTCGGTGAAGCGGTTCTTCATCTTAAAGTAGCTTTGCTCGTGCAGTTTATTGGGAGCAATCCAAATATAGGCAGCCTGGGTAAACGGGGCATCCGGGCGCTCGGTCAATTCCTGATTCAGGCGGCCAAGCATCTCAGATGCCATCACTGTTTTACCTGAGCCGGTAGGAGATTTGAAAATAAGGGCATTGCGGCTGCCTTTCAATCCCATCAAGTCGATGGTTTTGCTAACCAGTTCATCGACGGCTTTCTGCTGATAGCGTAATTCTTTCATACGTTGTCTCCTTTTCCGGGATTTTCAGATTCAGATTCGCCGGGGCTTACGGGTTGCGGTGAATCTATCAGTTCATGTTCTTGAATCTCCGTAATGATTTCTTCAGCGAGGCGTCCGGCTCCGGGTTTAGGAAGGACTTTCCGGTAAGCATCATAGATAGCCTGCGGAAGAGGACATAGGATAACCCTGTCGGCCACATCCTCAAATTCATCGTTGAATGCATAACTGCCGTGAGAGAAAACATATACTTTAATTTTCTCGCCATCAGGGATTGTCCTGATTATTCCGGCGATTAACGGTATTGCCCGTTCTTCGTAGATGACGAGCATCCTTGCTAAGCCATTCTCGAAATATCGGGCATAGCGCGGGTTCATCCTGCGACCGCCAAAGGGGGCTTCTGTGAAAATGTTGTTTTTTATGCACAGGAGCCCGGTGGAGGCTTCGACCAGCGCTCTCATGTTTTTGACAGAGCGTTCGCGGGGCAAAAATACGGTATGGTAGTAGCGCAGATTGTTGTCCGGGAGTCCGGCTACATCTTTCTTTCCGGCCTTATATCCAAGTATGATGGATTTATTACGCTTATACGTGCAGTCTTCACAAATACGGTTCTCATTATTTGTACATAAAATCCCCGTACGCGAAAGATTGTCTTCCGCATTCAATTCCATAATTGCCTGTAAGGTGGTACCGGAGCCGGCAAAGAAGTCAAGAATTACTTTCGGCGAGGGATGGATATTCTTTAACAAATACTTTGCAACCGAGACCGTCTTAGGGTATTCAAAGGATATGCCCAACTGAGCCAATAAAGTGTCGTCGCTCGACCCGTCGTTGTATAACGACGGAACATTTTCCGTCATGTTTTCGTCGAGATAGTAGATTCTTTCGGGGATATTCAGCTGTCCGTTCTTTTTATGAGAAAATATAATTTCTCCTTTTATGCAAAGACCTGCAATCTCATAAGGTTCTTCCGTACCTAATAATTTTGACATTGTAGAGGATGGATTCCGCCAGCCTTTTGACGGCAGAGGGCATTCTTCGCCTGACAGAGGATGGCGCAGGGGTATCCAGTAATCAGCCGGTGCTAATTCTTTATTCGGCCAAGCCATGGAAACGGAACGGAAAACACGTCCGTCAGGAGATATATAGCGGTAAGATTTTTCGCCTTTACCAAAAGAAGACTGTGAAAGCCAGCTTTGAAATTCGCGATTGACAAGTTCAAGGTCGTAAAGAACCTCAAAATCTTTCAGAATTTCAGGGGGATAATTAAAAGGAGCAATAGCCTTTTTTATTTCATCCGGAATAGTCTTCTTTCCGATTTTGGAAAACAGTGAGCGGGCTTTCGCCAATATCCTTTCGGCGTTAGGTTTTCGGCGTGTCAGATTATCTTTCAGTTCGAGGAATTTTTCCTTACTTTTGGCGAAAACAAGAATATATTCATGCATGGAAGCAATCTGTTTTGCATCGCCTTTGGGGTTCATTTTGTTCCAGATAATCGTGCCGAGATTGTTCTGACTGGAAAAAATTTCGTCAAGCAAAAAATAGAGCGCGTTATATTCATGTTCATCTATGTGAACGATAATAACGCCGGAATCGCTGAGCAAGCTTTTGGCCGCGCGCAGACGTTTGCTCATGAAATTCATCCAGAGGGAATGCTTGAACGGGTTGTCCTTGACAACGAAAGAGTCGTTGTACTTGAAGTCGTTTTCTCCTCTGTTGTAGGGCGGATCAATGTAGATAACATCAATTTTACCGGCATGGGTGTAGGAGAGTTCGGTAAGTGCGGCGAAGTTGTCGCCCTCGATTATGATGTGATTCGGAGCGTCGGGATTGCCTGAGATAATCGGGTGAACTTTGTCATCGTTGCGCTCAACGAGAACGGGTAATTCTTCCCGAAGGCGATCCTCAATGTTTTCTGACTTCACTTCCCATACGAGGCCATATTTCTTATGGTCGCGTATGAGTTCGAGCAACGCAGTTTTCACTTCGTTGTCCAGTCCTTCGAGAGTCAGTATTTTTCGAGCGAGTTCAGTCTTATCCATGGTCAAGAAACAAATGCAAAGTTACGAAATATTTCTGAAAAATTATGAGCAGGCGAGCAAAGATCCCCGTGGGCGGCGCATGAAATTTAGCTAAATCTCATGCGCCGGCAGGCAGAAAATATGAAATGTTTTTTGATTTCTCAAAAATAATTCATAACTTTGCACCTCAAATTGTGGAAAGTCAAAAAGAAAACGTACAACGGAAATGAAAAGAACATTTCAACCTTCAAACAGAAAGAGAGTCAACAAGCACGGTTTCCGTGCCCGTATGGCTACCCCCGACGGACGCAAGGTTCTTGCCCGCCGCCGCGCAAAAGGTCGCGCACGCCTTACGGTTTCTGATTCCATCGCAGGAAAGTAATTACCCCGCGTAAAGCACAGATCTTCTAACGCGACCCGGGAACTTCAGTTTCCCGGGTTGTGTTTTTTTCTATGGGAAACCCAACAAGCCGGCAGGTACGGAGGCAATATCGGGCAAAACCGGGTAGATGAGTAAAATGAACTCGTCTTCACATCCTGTCCGGAGAGGGTGTATGCGGTTACGACAGGCACAATAAAGAGTGTAGTTAATTATTGGCAGTGGTGACCCATTTGAGTAGGTGGTATATTAAGAATCCCACCAGCAACGAGTTTGTCAGAAATGCTCCTATTGAAATTAACGTATTGCAGTAGTTTTTTCTCTTTGGATAATGGCGGAAGTACGCTTTCTCCCGTTGAGGGGTGAATCGGCGCTTTCTCAACAACCATCCTGAATATGAGATAATGGCAAGCACACTGCCGGCACAAATGGCAACACAAATCAGTGCGGTATTCCACGATTGGTCAATTAATATTGCGACAGCGCAAAGAATCAATAACGCGAGCGGCGTTGAAACGAAAAAACTCTCTATATAAAACCACACACTCCATTGTGCCGGGCACCCTTTGCCCGTATAATACAGGTGGTCGAGCCAGTTGAATCTGTATGTCCGCTTAAATGCCATTGCCTTTGGGTGATATGATAGTCGAAATCACAAAGTTAATAAAATTCCGGCACAAATGGCAGGTGGTGCGTTTTTTTGAGATGGCAGGATGGAAAGTGAATCGTAACGCATGGAAAAAGCAGCGCAAGCCATTCCGGTCTGCGCTGCTTTTTTGTGTCTGTTATATTTCAGTTGTTGTCCATGCTGATGGAACCGTCCGGTGCGATTCTGAACTTAAGCTGGTAGTAGACTTCCGAGCTTTTGCCGTTGGCCTCCACCTTTTCTTTCCCGACCTCCTGCACATTTATTTCCAGTACCGCCTCATAGCCTTTATCGCGCGGTTCGTATGAGATGAGATAGTCTTCAAGATTGAGAAACTTGAACCCTTCCGGAATCAAGGCCTTGCAGTCATTGATATTCTTGAGCAGTGTAGCGGCTGAAAGGTCCAATGGTGTCAGCTCGTCATAGTTGATGTCTTTGTAGCCGTCGAGTGGCTTGGGGGCACCGAGTTCCGGAAGTACCGTTTGGGAAATTTTTTCATTTTCAGTATTTACCATGTATACCTGGGCCAGGCTGAGCTCGTTGCTACATTCGTCGTTGACTCCCTTGTTGGTGACTATGAGCCGGAACGGCTTCCAGCCCTTATCGAACGCGCTCACCTGTTTAGCAAGGGCCTCGTATGTGGATTCAGAGTCCATACTGGGAGAACCAAATTCGGCAGCTTTTTCCGCAAGACCACATGATGTAAGCGCCATTGTAGCGGCAGCAATCAGAGAGAGAAGGATTTTTTTCATTTTGAAATGTTATGAATAGGTTTATAATGGCAACAAAAGTACAAAAAAGGCAGGAAACCACCCCCCCCGATAGTTAAATATAGTTAATTATTGTATTCCCTTGTTGAAAAATGGCATTTTAATGAAATTTCGGCAGAAATGGCACTGGCGAGGCGGTTTTATCACTCATAATAGCCCGAATATCAATGGGAATCGTTAAATTTGCATATTCAATAGGCAATCGTTATCAACATGAGCAGAATGACAGACATACATTGGCGCGGAATCCGACACCTTGCGGCGGTGTCGCTCCTTGCCGTGCTGTGTGCCGGATGTCGGTCAGGTGCCACGCCGCCAGGCGAGGAATGGCTTAGAGAGAATTTCAAAACTCATAAGGGTGAGTTTGATGAGATTGCCACGATTGCCCTGAGTGTCCCCATGGATGATTGTTTTGTCTATCCGGGATACATCAATGGCGACTCTATAACGAGAACCGAACCGGATTCAACATTCTTTGCCGAATTGGGTGAAGCGAAACGGGAGAGACTCGACAGCCTTCTTAAAGCCGTGAAATGTATTGATATGAGAGTCGCACCGGTCAATCGTAGCATATCCCTTACCTGCTATCGCTATGGCTCGATAAGGGGATGGGTGGTAAACTATGCCTACATGGGCAAACGCCCCTCTGCATTGACCTTCGTTGAGGACAAAGACCTTTACGATGCGTTCCTGTATTGGCAGCGCGACAAGTCAAAGAGACCCTTTCCCAGAAAGGAACTCAATAAACAATGGCATATCGAATATCAGCAATGATTAAGACATGAACGGAATTACTGAGAGATGGGAGGCTGTCAGCCGGAAGGCGGGTGAATATTTCGAGTGGGCGCAGGCTCACCCGAAATTCGCGTATCTGTTCGTCGCAATTCTGCTTGCTTTTTGGCTGACCGGGGTGTTGCGTCGGTGGAAATGGGCGTGCGAGTGGCTGTACCATGGCAAGCTGTGGCTTTTCGATGACTGCAAGCCCGAAACTAAACGCCGCATATATATCGTTATACTCAGCATAGCGTTGATTGCCAGCCTGACGATGTTCTTTGTGTGAAAGTGGCAGTATGGGAAAGGATAATTGCAAATACCGGTTCTGTCTCATCGACTACATGTGGTATGTAGCCGAGAGATTCAGCGAGAGGGAGCATAACAACCTTGACGGCGGTATGTTGCTTTTCCTATGCTGGCTCTTTGTGATTGTCATCCCTCTTGGTCTAACACTGGGCTGTCTTTGGGGATCGGTATTTGCTGTGTCCTCGCTGATTCTTGCTTTTCTGCCATCGGTGTTCTGCCGCCTCCGTTATACCCCTGCACGGCGCGAAGCTCTCCGGAAACATTACCGAGGCATGAAACACCCCGGAAGGAGGCTCCTCTCAATCGTCCTCATTGCCATCGCATTGATGATTGCGGTTTTCGTACTGATGTTCCACCTCGGATTTATACATTGGAGTAAATGAAACGGCAGGAGCATAAACAGCGGTTCAATCTCTGGGATTACCTTTGGTGGCAGGGAGAGAGATTGCAGCAGTCAAGGCCGCAAGGTAGGGTTAATGGCTCCTTTTTGTTGTATGGCTACATTATAGCACTAATCATTCTGCCATTGATGTGCTTATCTTCTTGGCTTTTCCCTGATTGGTTTTCCCCTGACAACGTGATGATACACCTTATCGTATGGGTTGTCGTCGTTTTGACCGGATATAGCTGGATTGAATGGATATACCGCCGACGTGGAAAAGCCGTACTGAAACACTATTCCAAGCATAGTTTCCACGAAGCCGTTGCCGTTATATTGGTCATCCTCTCGACTGCCATTCTGATTTTTCTGATGTATTGTTATGAGTATTATATTCCTAAACCATAAACCAATATAATGTTCGGTGTGTAATTTTAAAATTCTCTTTATGAAATGGACTATGTATCTAATGAAATACTATCCCAATTCTTATCCTTACAAATCAGCCATTCCAATGCTTTTCTCCGTTCCATTACCACTTCTTCATTGAGTTCACCACAATTTGTGTTCGGGTTCAAACGATTATCTACGCAAGCCCAATGGTAATTATAATACAAATCAAGCATATCCATTATTTCTGAAGGCTGACGCAGATTGCATGACGCCTTGAAATCCTCAAAGTTATGAAACGGCTGGATGAACTGGAACAATCCATGATCCCCCTCCGGCTCGCCCGGCGCTTCCATTTTTTCAGTCGTGACAAGTCCGAGAACCCACGCCAGCGAATAGCTGCACTCAACCGTCCAACTCACATTTACGGCAACACGTTCGTCACATTCTTCAAGCACCTTTTTCTCATCCGGGAACAGATAGTTTTTGAGACCGAACTCTACTATGGCTTGTTCTGTAATCTTCTTTCCATCAGTTTTGTAAAAATCACGGTCTTGCATATAGTCACACGCAAGCATTGAAGAAAAAAGGCTTGCGATAAAGCGTTTGCAAATTTGATTCTCGCTTTTACATAATTTATAATCCCCTATTAGAGGGAGTCCTTCACAATGGTCAATATTCCAAAAGCCAAGTTTCTTGAGTGTTGCCTCGCGACGATTGATTGCTATTTGTTTACTTTTATCCATTTTATTCACAATTCTGCGTTAGTAACGTAATGCTAACAGTGGATTCGGCTGCTATTTTTCTTAAGTATATTTATAGTCCGTCCTCCTTCAGAATGTCGTCCAACGGACTTTTGATGTTGCTCTTGAAAGTGTCGGCGGACGGCAAGCTCGCACGGCATTCAGCCCAGCATCCGCTGGACGAGGAATGCGTCGGCATACGACGAGCCGCGGCGGAGCCACGAACGGAGCCGTCCCGAGGTGCGGTAGCCCGCTTTCTCGAAAAGCCGGCGGCTGGCGAGATTGTTCTGCGGGATGGTGGCGTAGAGCGAATGGATGCCGAGCCGCTCAAAACAGTAGCGCTCAAGAAGGAGCAGCGATGCCAGCCCGATGCCCCGGCGGCTGAAATCGCCGTCGATCAGCACGCCGACTCCGGCGCGGAGGTTGACGGGACTGAAATCGTAGAGGTCGACCATTCCGACGGTTTCTTCCGTGGCAATCAGCTCAACCATGAGGCGCAGCTGGCAGGAGGAGTAGATGTCGGCTGTATATGAGGCAATGTATTCCTCGATGATGCGCCGCGAGAAGGGTGCTACGGTGACGCCGACGCTCCAGAGCGAAGAGTCGTTTTCCCACTTCATTATGAGGTCGAGGTCGGATGGCTCGACGGCGCGGAGGCGGATACGGCCATCGGACAGGAGGGGCAGGGAGGGAGCGGTCATTTTTGTGATGCGAAACTGTCGGAAAACAATGTGCGGTTCAGAAGCGAACGACCGAGGGTGATCTCGTCAGTGTATTCAATCTCGTTGCCCACCGAGACGCCGCGGGCGAGCTGGGTGATTTTGACGTCGGGAAACGGGGCGAGCTTGCGGTAGATGTAGAAGTTGGTGGTTTCGCCTTCCATAGTCGCGCTCAGGGCAAGTATGACCTCGGAAACCTCGCCGGCGGCAACGCGGTCGACCAGTGAGTCGATCTCGAGCACTTCGGGGCCGATGCCGTCCATGGGTGAAATCACGCCGCCGAGCACGTGGTAAAGCCCCGTGTACTGACCGGTGTTCTCGAAACTCATCACGTCTTTCACGCTTTCCACAACGCACACCGTCGAACGGTCTCGCCGGGGCGAGGAGCAGATCGGACACGTATCGGTCTCGGATATATTGTGGCAGATATGGCAGTACCGTATCCCGCGGCGCATGTTGATAATAGCCTCGCCAAGGCTCACCCCTACGCTTTCGTCGCAGCGCAAAAGATGAAGAGCAAGCCGCAGAGCCGTCTTCCGGCCGACGCCTGGGAGCCGCGACAGTTCCGTCACGGCGTTTTCGAGCAGATTTGAAGCGAATTCCTGTTGCATAACAAGTGCAAAAATAGCAAAAAACGGGATTTTAAGCAACCCATTGCATCCTGCTTTAATTGAAAAAAGGATAAAATCTTTCATTATCCAACAACCGAGGGCAGATATCAGGAATCACTCTAATAATTACAGAAGCGCTCTCGTTCCTTAAGTAAACAGCATAGGGTAATAGCCTCCGATTCGTTGAGGACAGATATTATAATTAACAGATATTATAATTATAGGATGTGCTATCCGCTTGCATACACTCCTCTTTGCTGATTTTTTCCGCCGAAAAAACAGCTTGTGCAACTGCAACATCAGAATCAGCATTGACTTCCCTTTGGCGAGAAAGTAAATGCGTTCAGCCCGGCCTGTCGTCTGAACACCTCGAATTCGGATTGAAAACCATTGACGGCGAGAGTTGTAATCTGCTGTAGGCAGACAGGTTCCTGGGTCAGAATATCGCTTTCCAGTAGGGGGCGGAGTATCCGCCGTATTCGCTTATGAGCAGGGCGTAGAAAAGAGTCACGGCTTCGTCGACGTCGTTGAGCTCGTATTCATCGGGCTTGTTGTTGATGCGGAGTTCAGTGATGCGGTAGCCGTCTTCATACGGTTCGTATACTGCATGGACAAAGCATATTCCGGTCCAGCTGCGATAATAGCGGATTGTGTTTTCGTCGCAGTACATGAACCAGTGGTCTTCCATTGCGTCGGGAATATGGCCCTGCTTTATTACAGCCATCTGTTTTGCGGTTATAAAATAGTTCTGCGGAACAGTCATGTAGACAGAGAGCGGCCGGTTTTGCCACGAATCTGCCGAGGCTTTTTCCTTTTTTTGCGGAATAGGGTCTTCCATATTAAAGCGTCGGGCGGAGTTGCCTGCTCCGAGCGACCACATCGACATCGCATTCGCAGGGTCTTCTTTCTCGTTTTCCGAATCTTTACCCCGGAGAATGTCGCGGACGGTCATAAGTGCAAAACCGAGCAAGTTTTCGCCTCTCCACAAGGCCGGGTTGCATGCATCGGGGGCGCTTTCGGCCATGCCAATGCCCCAGACGGTGTCTTTGGGTGATGCTTCGACCAGGATTTTATCTGCTGTTGAAAGCAGATATTCCCTTAATCTGTCATTTTGCGAAAATTTCGCGATGTTGGCTTTGACAACCACGTCGAAGCGATTGCTGTGCCATACGAAGTCGTTGAAATTCCTGACACGGCGTCCGAGTTTCTTGACCACCTGCGGTTCGTAGGCCTCCATAATCTTTCGGTGAATCTCCTCGTCGCCGAAAATGAGCGCTTTCTGCGCCATCATGTACTGCTCGGCGCAGTTATAATAATCGCCGTCGGCAACAAATGGAGCCGGATACCATTGACTCAGACAGAATTTCCCTATTTTTTGCCATGAACCTGTATGACCCCAGAAAAATATGAAATCATCGGGAGTGAAGCGTCGGCCGGAGCCTATGAGATTTTCTTTGCTGTATTTCATCATGATTTTGCATTATAGCAATCTGCCGGCGAGGCGCCGAGCATGATCAAGGTCTTTTTGCGTGAGAGAAGAGGTTTTCGTGCTGCCGCGCTGCAGCGTTCCGGCTATGCGGAATCCGCTCCATTTCAGAATCTCGCGGAGGGATTTCACCACACCCGACGTTTGTCCGAACAGTATGTTCCACGGCCATGCGGTTGTTGACGTTGCGATAATGGCAGCGTGCTTGCCTTTGTGGAGAGGGCGGGGAATGCCGCGGGGCGATTCTCCCATCATTCCGTAGACAATACGGTCAAAAAGCATTTTGATCTGTCCTGGCATGTTGCCCCAGTAGCAGGGGGCGCCTATCAGCAAGGCGTCGCAGCGTTTTATGGCGGAGAGCAGCCGCAAGGAGTCGTCGGGCGGGAGGACGCACTTCAACGATGAGCGGCATGCCATACAGCCGGTGCACGGGGCTGCGTGGAGGTCAATGGAATGGAGGCGCTCGATTTCCGCTCCACGGGCTGCCAGCTCTTCCGCAGCAGCGTCGAGAAGACGGGAAATGTTGCCTGAACGTCGGGGAGAACCGTTGAGAATGAGAACTTTCATCGTGTGACTACAATGTATTCGAGCGGGCGTCCGGTATAAGTTACGTGATATGATTTAAGCCAGTATCCCTCGCGCTGGGCAGGCCCGGAAAGCGCGTGGCCGTAGCCCGAGAGAATGTCGTAAGTGCTTCCGCATTGCGGACATCGGGCGTTGATTTCTCCTTCAGGCACGTAGATTCTTACGTTTTGCTTCACTTCAACGGGACAGGCGAGGTCGAAAGCACGGTTGTCGCCCATAGCGTCGCACACGAGCATCACGCCGCCGAATCCTGTCTCAGTCAGAGCTGTATAGGAAAACCCGGCGGGGATTTTCTCCAATTTTATGAATCGGCGCACGTCGCTGGCGGCCGGAGTGCCGTAGAGACGCCATTCATCTTCTGTCCGGAATGTTATCGATACCGGAGCGTAGGGAATGCGGTCGTCGACCGGATTGGAGCAAGCTGAAAAAGCGGCGGCAACCGTCAAGGCTGCCGCTGCTGTAAAAGTTATTTTGGAGAGACGGGTTGATTTCATTTGAACAGCGAGGTGAAAACTTCTCCGAATTTGTCGGCGGCTTCCTGAAGTTTGTTGCCGATAAAGGGCCTCAGCATGGCGGGCAGTTCGATGTCGATTGAGGGAGTGAGCGACGAAGTGCTTTCAGAAACCGGCTGAAGATCTACCATGAGCTTAACGGGAATAGGGCTGCCTTCGGCTGTGAACCCTACGTGGGTAGGTGCAGTTTTTTCGGTAAGACGGAAAAGCAACTGACCGACTCCGGGGGCGTCCATGCGGAAGGAGTCGGAAGTGAATTCCACGCCGTTGAGCTTCTCATTGAGATCAGCGGGAAGATCGTCGACAATCTCCTGATAACCGCTGAGGTCGCACATTTTATTGTAAATCTCTTCGGCTGAGCGGTTGACGCTTACGGATTTGCCTTTGTATTTCGACATATATAAATGGAAAATTCTGTTAGTCGTTATTATTTGAAGCAGGAACCCACTGCGCGGGGTTCTTGCGCCATTCACGCAGAGTCTCGACATCGTTCTCGTGGATGAACCCGGTTTCGAGGGCAACGTTGATGAGTGCGTTGTAGTTCGAGAGGGTGACGAGTTTCACATCGGCTTTGCGGAAAGCCTCGACTGCAACCGGGAACTCATAGGTGAAGATGGCGGCCATACCCACCACTTCGCAACCGGCATTACGGATTGCGTCGACAGCCTTGAGGCTGCTGCCACCCGTAGAAACGAGGTCTTCGATTACAACCACTTTCTGTCCGGGCTTGAGATCGCCCTCAATGAGGTTTTCGAGACCGTGGTCTTTGGGAGTCGAGCGGACGTAGACATAGGGGAGACCGAGAGCGTTGGCCACGAGGGCTCCCTGAGCGATTGCTCCGGTGGCAACGCCGGCGATAGCGTCGGGACGTTCGAACTCTTCGAGAATAACTCGGCAAAGTTCAACTTTTATGAAGTTTCTTACTTCGGGATATGAAAGGGTTTTGCGGTTGTCGGTATAGATAGGGGAGTTCCAGCCCGAAGCCCAGGTAAAAGGATTTGCAGGCTGAAGTTTGATGGCGCTGATTTTCATCAGTTTCTCGGCGAGAATGCGATCGAGCGTTTTCATTAGTTGTTTTGATTTGACTGTTAATTTATGCGCAAAGTTACGCTTATTTATCAATATGTGCAATAATATGCCGGCAGTGTTAACGTTTATTTAATAGTAACGGTTAAACTTTTTTACAAAGCAGCGTTCTAACTATATAAAGATATAAAACAAACTGCAATACAACACTTCAATTCATACGGCTATGAAAAGAACAGTAAAACGTCTGATGTGCGTTATTGTGTGCATGGCGATGATGATACCCGTGATTGAGGCTCAGCATCGTCCCGGCGGCTCCAACGGTGGCCGCAGTCCCCGTCACAATACTTCGCAGCAGTCGCGTCCGTCGAACCGTGGGGAAAGCAGAGGCGGCCAGTCCGGCTCCCGACCCGGTTTCGGAAACAGCAATCGTCAACAGATGCGACCGGAAGGAATGCGTCCAGACAAGAGAAACGACAACCGTGGCCATAACAAATTGCTCAATGGCCATGGATTGCAGACCGTGCAGCAGGCAAATCGTCCCGGCAATGGTTCGAACCGCCCCGGCAACAACGGCAATGTACGCCCCGGCAACAATAATAACCGTCCGGGAAGCGGAAACAGCAACTACCGTCCGGGCTGGAATGTGAACAACGGCTCCGGCAACGGTGCCAACCGTCCGGGCAACGGCAATAACTTCCGTCCCGGCGGAAACGACAACAATCGTCCGGGCAACGGGAACCGCCCCGGCAATGGAAATAATAACTATCGTCCGGGTAATGACAACCACCGTCCTGACCACGGCAACCGCCCTGGCAACAATGGTGTCCGTCCCGGATGGAACAACGGTCATCACAATGGTTATGATCGCCCCGGCGGCAACAATTACCGTCCCGGCGGCCGTCCAAATATGGGGCATCATCCCGGCGGGGGGCATCGTCCGCCCCACATGGCACCTCCTCCGCGCCCCTACCGCCCCGTAGGTTATAGAAATCCGTTTGCCCGTCCGCTTCCGCCGCCTCCCGGCTGGCGTCCGCGTCCCGGAATTCCCGTAATCAACGGTATTCTCGGTCTGGCTTTCGGAACTGCTATCGGAGTATCGCTCGACTATCTTTTCAACAACGGTTATTCTGTTGACGGTTACGGCACCAATATGGTTTATCTCCGAAATGTTCCCGCAATGAACTATATGTGGACCGATGCCACACTTTACTATGGCAACGGCGGTTTCGACGGATCTTCGTTCTACTACTCGACTCCATATTACGATATGGCTCGCTATAACGCCGTTTACAACAGTCTCGTAGGGACTTACGGAGTGCCGGTATCGGTCAACAACGGCATCGCCACCTGGTACGGCGGCAACAACGGATTCATCTCGCTGCAGTTCAACGCCCAGCAGACATCCGGCGGTTTGCGCTACTTCACCACCCTGTCGTTCGGAAACTGACACAGACGGTATTTTATTTAACAGAAACAAAAAACTGCGGGTCCGAATTCCGGATCCGCAGTTTTTGTCTGTTAAGGAATTTAGAGGTCGTTGTTTTTAAACAATCTCTAATTACTTTTCGCGGGCGAGGATGAGAGCCGAACGGGGAGCCACTTCGAGTTTGCCGCCTTTCGACTGAGAGAGGCCGTCGGCTGCTATATTGCCGTCTTCTGCCACCACAATCCAGTTCGCACGGGGTACTTTGACAGTACGGACTTCGTCTGAGCCGTTGAATATGAGTTTAATTTCTTTCCAGGAATCGCCGCCGGCGTTGCCGACAATCGAGTATGAAATGAGGTTGGTGCCTTCGGTCTTGTCGAATTTAAGATGTCGGGCAACCTCTTCGGCTGTTTTGAGGCGGAACGCCGGGTGTGCCTTGCGGAGTTTGATCAGTTCGCGGTAGTACTGGAACTGTCCGTTGTTGTCGTGCTTGAGATTCCAGTTGATTGCATTGACGGAATCGGGCGAATTGTAGGAATTATGCACACCTTTTTTGTCGCGGAAAATTTCTTCGCCGGTCCATAGGAACGGAGTCCCCTGCGAGGTGAAGATAATGGTCTGGGCCAGACGGGCGGCGCGCATGCGCTCGGCGTCGGTAGCGTCGGGCATCGACTTGCGGAGCTTGTCGGTGAGCATCAGGTCGTCGTGACACGACACGTAGTTTATTACCTGTGTGGGTGCCGAAGCGTAGGGGAATTTCGAGTTGTTGCCTTTCGAATAGTCGACCTGTGGATGAGCCGTGGCGCCGACAATACCGATTTTCACGGTTTCTTCCAGCCCTGGCTTTCCGGTAGCAAAACCGCGGTCGGCGGCATCGCTGTAGTGCCCCTTGACTGCATCACGGATATCGTCGGAGAACACTGCCACATCGGGCATTTTCGAAACGTTTTCTTTGAGCGCGCGTCTTTCGGCGGGAAGCGGAGACGCACCTGCGGTCCAGCCCTCGCCGTAGACGAAGATGTCGGGGTTTATTTCCTTAAGGGCCCTTGCGACGTCGTTCATCGTTTCGGTGTCGTGAATGGCCATGAGGTCGAAGCGGAAACCGTCGATATGATACTCTTTGGCCCAGTATTTCACGGAGTTGACGATGAAGTCGTGCATCATCTTGCGCTCCGAGGCGGTCTCGTTGCCGCATCCGGATGCATCGCTGTAGGAACCGTCGGGGTTATGGCGGTAGAAGTAGCCCGGCGCTGTTAGCGAGAAGTTGGAGCCGTCGTTTTCGGCGGTATGGTTGTAGACAACGTCCATTACAACTCCTATTCCGGCATCGTGGAGCGCTTTGACCATCTCTTTCATCTCTTTCACACGCGCAGCCGGATCGGCCGGATTGGTGGAATAAGAGCCTTCAGGTGTGTTGTAGTTCTGCGGGTCGTAGCCCCAGTTGTATTTGTTGGCCGGAAGATTGCTTTCGTCCACACTGTTGTAGTCGTACGACGGAAGAATATGGACGTGGGTCACTCCGAGTTCCTTGAGGTGGTCGATGCCGGTAGATTCACCCGTCGGATTGTGGGTGCCATTTTCGGTGAGGGCAAGAAATTTACCTTTGTTTACAATACCGCTCGAGGGGTCGATTGAGAAATCACGGTGGTGCATCTCGTAAATAACGGCATCGTTTATTTTGCCGATTGCGGGGCCTTTGTCGGTGTCCCATCCGTCGGGATTGGTGCTGCCGAAGTCTATGATGGCTGCGCGCTTGCCGTTTGTACCGGTGGCGCGTGCATATATTCCCGGAGTTTCGTCGAGCCAACGGCCTTTTTCTTTCACACGGAAAGTGTAGAATCTGCCGTAGAGTTTCGTGGGAAACGAGGCTGTCCAGGTGCCGTTTTCGCCGCGTGTCATATCCACCGTCTGCAATGGTTCTGAATTGCGGTCGGTGGGGTAGAGGTTCAGCTGCACGGCCTCGGCTTCTGGAGACCATAGGCGGAAATGAGTGCCCGAGGCGTCGACTGTGAGTCCGAGGTCGGAGCCGGTGTAGACAGGGTAGGAAGCGTAGACGGAATCTGCGTCGGCAGCGGAGGCTGCAGGTGCGCCGCAGAGCATCTGCCCCGCTGTCATTACAGAGGCTACCATACCTAAGTGAATTATCGAGAAATTTTTCATGAAGTAAAAATTATGTAAGTATGATTTCTTGAATATATTTACAAAGTTACGAAAAATTTCTGAGAATTCCGCGTGAAAGATAGCGAAAAAAAGCCTCCGTCGCGCAAACGCCGGAGGCCAGTATTGTAAGAATCCGCAGCAGGGTTATTTTACCTTGTCGGCGAGTTCGGCGCCGGCTTTGAATTTGACGGTCTTGCGGGCTGCGATTTCGATCTTTTCTTTAGTGCGGGGGTTGATGCCTGTGCGGGCGGGTTTTTCGGTCACACCGAAAGTGCCGAAACCGATAAGGGTTACTTTGTCGTCTTTTGCAAGGGCATCGGAAATAGCTTCGAGAGCTGCATCGAGTGCGTTCTTGGCATCAGCTTTTGTCAGGCCTGCCTTGTCGGCGATGGCGTTGATTAATTCGGTTTTGTTCATAAGAGCATGAAATTAAATTAGATTTGTGGTAATGTTTTGGCAAATATAAAACAAAAAGATGAAATAGTGGTTAAGAAAATGCAACTATTTTCTTTATTTACAGGAAAAAAGTTGCCGAAGGCTTAATTTTAGTATGAAAATAAGCCCGCATGATGTTTTTTTGACTAAATTTGCACTACGGCGCTGCAAAAGCGCGGGCTAATACAGATGGAAAAATGATTGTTCTTTACCGTATATATCAGCTGCTGATAATGTGTCCGTTGATTGTGGTATCCACCATTATCACGGCCGTTGTAACCGTAATCGGGAGTGCGCTCGGTTTCGGAAAGTGGTGGGGCTATTATCCCGAGATAATCTGGGCGCGGCTGTTCTGCTGGCTTGCGTTTGTCAGGGTGACGGTTTCCGGGCGCGCTAATATATGTCCGACTACCTCATATGTGTTTGTGGCAAACCATCAGGGCGCCTACGACATTTTTTCAATCTACGGCTATCTCGGTCACAATTTCCGGTGGATGATGAAACAGAGCCTCCGTAAGATTCCTTTCGTAGGTTGGGCATGTGCATGGTCAGGGCAGATTTTTGTCGACAACTCGTCGGCGTCGGCCACCCGGCGTACAATGGAGAATGCTGAGAAGCAGTTGAGCGGAGGAATGTCGCTTGTCGTGTTCCCCGAAGGAGCCCGCACCCACAACGGCAGGATGCGGCCTTTCAAGCGCGGAGCCTTCCGGCTGGCCGTAGAGTTCGGATTGCCGGTGGTGCCGGTCACAATCGACGGAGCTTTTTCCGTACTTCCCCGTACGCGCAAAATCCAGCTTCCGGATCCCGGCCGGATACATATAACCATACATGAGCCGATTCATCCCGGGGCCGACGGCCATGATCTTTCTGAACTCATGGAAAAGAGCCGCGAGGCTATCGCGTCGTCCCTTCCGCCGCAGAACAAATAGCTTCGGGGCTTGTTATAAGAGAGTGTGCCAAATTGTCAGTTCCTACTGACAGAAATCGTTTTTGGCACAATTTATGTTAGTCAGTGAGAAGAAAATAAAAAAATATATCAAACTTATAATTTCAAAATAATCATGAATATCAAACCACTGGCAGACCGCGTACTGGTCAACCCGACACCTGCCGACGAAGTTACCGTAGCAGGCATCATAATCCCCGACTCGGCCAAGGAGAAACCCCTCAAAGGCACCGTCCTCGCAACCGGCAACGGTACAAAAGATGAGGAAATGGTTGTGAAGGAAGGCGATACCGTGCTTTACGGCAAATATGCAGGCACTGAAATCGAACTCGACGGCAACAAATATCTGATCATGCGCCAGAGCGACATTCTCGCCATTGTTGGATAAACATTTATTTGAAAACAGGATTCTATAAAAGATAATAATCATGGCAAAAGAAATAAAATTTGACATCAAAGCCCGCGAGGAGCTTAAGAAAGGCGTCGACGCTCTTGCCGACGCAGTCAAGGTAACCCTCGGCCCAAAAGGTCGCAACGTAATTATCGAGAAAAAATTCGGCGCCCCCCATATCACCAAGGACGGTGTGTCGGTAGCACGTGAGATAGAACTCGAAGACCCCTTCCAGAACATGGGCGCCCAACTCGTTAAAGAAGTTGCGTCCAAGACAGGCGACGATGCCGGCGACGGTACGACAACCGCTACCGTGCTCGCTCAGGCTATTATCAACGTAGGTCTGAAAAACGTTGCAGCCGGTGCCAATCCCATGGACGTCAAACGTGGTATTGACCGTGCCGTTGCAATAGTTGTGGAAGGTATCCGCGCCCAGGCTGAGGAAGTGGGCGACGACTTCAAGAAAATCGAGGACGTGGCACGCATCAGCGCAAACAACGACGAAGCAATCGGCGCTCTCATCGCCGAGGCAATGAAGAAAGTGAAGAAGGAAGGCGTCATCACCGTCGACGAAGCCAAAGGTACTGAAACCACCGTCGACATCGTGGAAGGTATGCAGTTTGACCGCGGCTATATCTCCCCCTATTTCGTCACCAACACCGAGAAAATGGAGTGCGAGATGGAATCGCCCTACATCCTTATTTACGACAAGAAAATTTCCAATCTCAAGGATATGCTTCCCATTCTCGAGGCCACCGCTCAGAGTGGTCGTCCGCTCCTCATCATAGCCGAGGACGTTGATCAGGAAGCTCTCGCCACACTCGTTGTCAACCGTCTGCGCGGTTCGCTCAAGGTGTGTGCGGTAAAGGCTCCCGGCTTCGGCGACCGCCGCAAGGAAATGCTCGAGGACATCGCCGTTCTCACCGGTGGCGTTGTAATCTCTGAGGAGAAAGGCATGAAACTCGAAGGCGCGACAATCGACATGCTCGGCCGTGCTGAGAAAGTCGACGTCAACAAAGAGAATACTACCATTGTCAATGGTGCCGGAAACAAGGATGCCATCGCAGCCCGCGTGGCACAGATCAAGGCTCAGATCGAGCAGACCAAGAGCGATTACGATCGTGAGAAACTTCAGGAGCGTCTCGCCAAACTTGCAGGCGGTGTGGCCGTGCTCCATATCGGCGCACCCAGCGAGGTTGAGATGAAAGAGAAAAAAGACCGTGTGGACGACGCTCTCAGCGCAACCCGTGCGGCTATCGCCGAAGGTATCGTACCCGGTGGCGGCGTGGCTTACATCCGCTGCGTAAAATCGCTTGAGAACGTGAAAGGTGCCAACGAAGACGAAACCACCGGTATCCACATCATCCTCCGCGCCATAGAAGAGCCTCTCCGTCAGATTGTAGCCAACGCAGGCGATGAGGGTGCGGTAGTTGTTCAGAAAGTCAAGGACGGCGAAGGCGGCTTCGGCTACAATGCACGTACCGGCGCTTACGAGGATCTCATGGCAGCCGGCGTGATTGACCCTGCTAAGGTTACCCGTGTGGCTCTCGAGAACGCCGCTTCGATAGCAGGCATGTTCCTCACCACCGAATGTGTGATTGCCGACAAGAAAGAAGAAAATCCCGCTCCCGCAATGCCTGCTCCCGGCATGGGAGGCATGGGCGGCATGATGTAAAAAATACATCCGAACTGTTAAAAGATAAATCCGCTTCCGGAATGCCGGAAGCGGATTTATCTTTTATTTATTAGTATGATTACTGTTAATCTATTCTTTCCTCCCGGGCACAGTGAAGGCCGAAATCTCGAAAAGTAGATATAAAGGAAGAAATACGACCATCAGAGTGAAGGGATCGCCGGTCGGTGTGATTACGGCCGCGAGGATGAGAAGCGCCACGATTGCGTGGCGGCGGTACTTACCGAACAGTTCCCTGTTTATTATTCCCATTCTTCCGAGCAGCCACGCGAGCAGCGGAAGTTCGAAAACTATGCCCATCATGAGAATGAGCACGCAGAAATTGTCCATGTAGCTGTCGAGCGAAATCTGGTTGGGTATCAGCTCGCTCAGACGGTAGTCGGCGAGAAACCGCAATGTTACGGGAAAAACCGCGAAATATCCTGCGGCCACCCCGATGTAAAACATCATGTTTCCGGCAAGAAAAGCTTTCGTAACGCCGCGTTTTTCATTTTCGTAGAGTGCCGGTTCCACGAAACGCCACATTAAATATATTATGGCGGGAAACGATAATATCAGCCCTAACCAGAACGAGGTCGACATATGGAGGAAAAATTGCGACGCGAGCTGGATGTTTATCAGTTTTACTTCGAAACTGTCATCTGCGGGGGATGCCCCGGAAAAAAAAGGGGATTTTTCTGTAATCAGATCCATTATCCGGTATGTGATGAAATCGCTGCGGCACGGTGCTAAGATTATGTGGTCGAATATCCACGGCATAAACGCGAAAAGCGCCGCCATGGCGATTATCACTATCAGGGCCGCGCGCAGAATAGTGGATCTCAAGGCTTCGGCATGCGCCCAGAAATCCATGGCATCGGGATTGTCGCTGACTTTGTCAGTCACGGTTAATTATCGGAATCCTCGTTTTTAGAATCCTTGTCCGACGACTTTTTATCGCGGGGGTTGTTGAGTTCGTCGGTCATATCGTTCATGCCCTGTTTGAAACTGTTTATCCCCTTGCCCACACTTCTCATCAGTTCAGGTATCTTCTTTGCGCCGAACAGAAGGAGAATTACGAATACAATAAGGATTATCTCGCTGGTGCCGAGGTTGAAAAATGCCGGGATGAGAGCAGTCATAGATGTCGCGATTGTTGGTTTCAGTACGTAAAGTTAGATATTTTCTCCGTATTTTCGGTCTATTTGGAGGAAAAATCGTAAATTTGCAGCCTAAATTCAAAATAATACAGATAAACCGATTATGAAAGCATTTGTTTTCCCTGGTCAGGGCGCTCAGTTCGTAGGTATGGGCAAAGACCTCTACGAGAGCAACCCTGTTGCCAAAGAAATGTTTGAAAAAGCCAATGATATACTGGGCTTCCGCATCACCGACATTATGTTTGAGGGTACTCCTGAAGAACTCAAGCAGACCCGTGTGACCCAGCCCGCTGTTTTCCTCCACTCGGTGATCCTTGCCAAGACTCTTGGCGACGATTTCAAGCCCGATATGGTGGCCGGACACTCTCTCGGCGAATTCTCCGCACTCGTGGCTGCCGGCGCGCTCTCGTTTGAAGACGGCCTGCGCCTCGTTTCCGCCCGCGCTCAGGCAATGCAGAAAGCGTGCGAGATCAATCCCTCGACAATGGCTGCCATCATCGCTCTCCCCGACGAAAAGGTCGAGGAGGTTTGCAGCGGTATTTCGGGCGTCGTGGTGTGCGCCAACTACAACTGCCCCGGTCAGCTGGTTATATCAGGCGAAGTAGAGGCTGTCGACGCTGCCTGCGAACAACTCAAGGCAGCCGGTGCCAAACGCGCTCTGAGGCTTCCGGTAGGTGGTGGTTTCCACTCACCCTGTATGGAACCCGCTCGTGCGGAACTCGCCGAGGCTATCGCCAACACTGCATTTTCGGCTCCCGTCTGCCCCGTTTACCAGAACGTCGATGCCATGCCCCACGTGAACCCCGATGAAATCAAGGAGAATCTGATAGCCCAGCTTACTGCTCCTGTCCGCTGGACAAAGACAATTCAGCACATGATCGCCGACGGCGCCACCGAATTCGTTGAACTCGGCCCGGGCAAAGTGCTTCAGGGTCTCATTTCCAAAATCGACCGTAACGCCGAGGTGTCCGGACGACAGTAATTATGGATTCCGCCGAGAAACAGTTCAAAGCGGTGGAGGAGATGACCTACAACGAGTGTCTGGCTCAATTGGAGTCAATTCTCCGGAATATGCAGAGCGACAATTGCGACATCGACCGTCTTACACTCTACACCCGCCGTGCCACTGAACTCCTGAGAGCCTGCCGTTCGCGCCTTACCGCGACAGAGGAAGAACTCAACACCATACTTGCCGGCCTCGAACAGCAGTAACTTTCATCCTGAAAAACGGAACAACCCCATATCGGACCGCATCGTAGTCAACGGTGCGGTTCTTTTGTGTATGTATTTTCTGCTTAACAAAATTTAACTTTGATGATGCCTCGGAATGAGCGATGTTGTGTTTTGTACAATAACCCCCGGCGTCCCCCGAACGTGTGGAGGAGTTGAATCCTTTGTCGGATAACTACTTTTGCCGTCGCCCGACACCGTAGTCGGCGCACTCCGCAATTTGATATTGTAACAATTACACTATCGCTCCTTTTCTTATTGTAAGATATAAGAAAACTAAAACCATAAGAAATAGTGTTTTATAACATAATTTTTATTTGCATTATTCATTATAACCGTTGTATATTTGCAGTGAAAAACTAAATCAGACCGTGAATACTTCTTCCACAACATCAGCTCCGCTTGCCAACAATCACATTTCGATTGACTGCGCCGTGATAGGCTTCGACGGAGTGTCGCTGAAGGTACTCCTTCTCAGGCGTACCGGGTCTGACGACGGCGAGGAGTATCACGACATGAAACTGCCCGGCAGCCTGATTTATCGCGATGAGAATCTCGACGATGCTGCCCGCCGGGTGCTTTCAGAACTCACCGGTATCGACGATATAGCCCTTACTCAGTTCAAGGCCTACGGCTCCAATAACCGCACCAAGAATCCCCGCGACGTCCTTTGGCTCGAACGCGCTCAGAAGGCCCATGTTGAACGGATTGTAACCATAGCCTATTTTGCGATTGTAAAACTCGATAAAATGCTCGAGAAAGTTGTCGATGACCATTCTGCCGTCTGGGTCCCTCTTGCCGAGGTCGGGGAGCTCGCTTTCGACCACAATCAGATTGTCAGCGACGCGGTAGTCGCAATTGCGCGTGAGACCGAAAACAACCGCGAGTTGCTTTTCGATCTGCTTCCGAAAAAGTTTACCGCGCTCCAGCTCCGCAATCTCCATGAACTCCTTTATGGGAAGCCCCTCGATGTGAGAAATTTCCATAAGAAAATAGCGCAGATGAGCTATGTGGTGCCTCTTGAAGAGCGTCAGAAAGGTGTGGCCCACCGTGCTGCAAGGTTCTATAAGTTCGATAGAAAAATTTACAACAATTTACGCTAATCATAAAATCACGCAAAAGAAAGAGAGTTATGTATTTATTAGGATACGACATAGGCAGTTCTTCTGTAAAGGCAAGTCTCGTCGACGCTCAGACGGGTAAGACTGTTGCTTCCGATTTCTATCCCAGAACCGAGGCTGAGATCATAGCCGTGAAACCCGGTTGGGCAGAGCAGCGCCCGGAGCAGTGGTGGGATTGTCTGAAATGCGCCACCGCATCCATTATGGCTGAATCGCGCATAAATCCGGCCGATATCAAGGCAATCGGTATCTCATATCAGATGCATGGACTTGTGCTTGTTGACAAGGACCATCAGCCGCTCCGTCCCGCAATCATCTGGTGCGACTCGAGAGCGGTGCCCTACGGCGAGAAAGCATTTACCGACCTCGGCGAGGAGCTTTGCCTCAGTCATCTGCTTAACTCTCCAGGCAACTTCACCGCCGCTAAACTCGCGTGGGTGAAGGAAAACGAGCCTGAGACATTCGAGAAAATCTATAAGATAATGCTCCCCGGCGACTATATTGCCATGCGTCTTACCGACCGGATCTGCACCACCGCTTCCGGACTCAGCGAGGGCATCTTCTGGGATTTTAAAAACAATCGTGTAGCCGACTTCCTCCTCGAATATTTCGGATTCAGCGCCGACGTGATTCCCGAAATTGTCCCCACCTTCTCCATACAGGGAACATTTACGCCTGCCGTAGCCAAGGAACTCGGTCTCGCTGAAGGTATTCCTGTTTCGTACCGCGCAGGCGACCAGCCCAACAACGCACTTTCGCTCAACGTGTTCAACCCCGGTGAAATCGCATCGACCGCAGGTACATCGGGAGTGGTTTACGGCGTGAACGGAGAGGTAAGCTACGACAAAAAATCGCGAGTCAATACTTTCGCCCACGTTAATCATACAGCCGAAAATCCGCGGCTTGGAATACTCGCAATCTGCAACGGCACGGGTATCCTTAACTCGTGGATCAAACGGACCGTGGCGCCGGAAGGCATCTCTTACGCCGAAATGAACGAAGTCGCCGCACAGGCTCCCATCGGGAGCGCCGGCGTTTCGGTTCTTCCATTCGGCAACGGTGCCGAGCGTGTGCTCGAAAACCGCGAACTCGGCTGCTCCATTCACGGTGTCAACTTCCTTATCCACAACAAGAGTCATATAATCCGCGCCGCTCAGGAGGGCATCGTGTTCTCATTCATGTACGGTATGGAAATCATGCAGGCTCTCGGTATGGATATCCGGAAAATTCATGCAGGCCATGCCAATATGTTCCTTAGTCCTCTCTTCCGCAACACTCTCGCAGGAGTAAGCGGTGCTACGATCGAGCTTTACAATACCGATGGCTCTGTCGGAGCCGCCAAGGGTGCAGGTATGGGAGCCGGTATATACAAAGACAATAACGAGGCGTTTGCTTCGCTCGAAAAGATCGAGGTCATTGAACCCGTTGTAGCCGATGCCGCAGCCTACGCGGATGCTTACCGACTTTGGAAAGAGCGCCTCGCCAAAGAACTCAAATAATTAACCAGACAAAATACTTTAATCCCCTAAAACAATTTAATTATGGCAGTTAAAGAATATTTCCCCGGCATAGGGAAAATCAAATTCGAAGGCAAAGACAGCAAGAATCCCCTCGCTTACCGTTACTACGACGCTGAAAAGATCGTGCTTGGCAAACCCATGAAAGAATGGCTCAAATTCGCCATGGCATGGTGGCACACTCTTTGCGCCGAAGGCGGCGACCAGTTCGGTGGCGGTACAAAGAAATTCCCCTGGAACGAGGCTGCCGACGAGCTTGAGGCCGCAAAACAGCGTGCTGATGCCGGCTTCGAAATCATGCAGAAACTCGGTATCGAATACTTCTGCTTCCACGACGTTGACCTTATCGGTGATCCTGCCGACATCAAGGAATACGAGCGCCGCATGAAGGAAATTACCGAATATCTCAAAGGCAAGATGGCCGAGACCGGCATCAAGAACCTCTGGGGTACAGCCAACGTGTTCGGCAACGCCCGCTATATGAACGGTGCTGCTACTAACCCTGATTTCGATGTCGTTGCCCGTGCTGCCGTGCAGATCAAGAACGCCATCGACGCCACAATCGCCCTCGGCGGTACCAACTACGTGTTCTGGGGCGGCCGTGAAGGCTACATGAGCCTCCTCAACACTGACCAGAAGCGTGAAAAAGAGCATCTCGCAACCATGCTCCGCATGGCCCGCGATTATGCCCGTGCCCATGGTTTCACCGGCACTTTCCTCATCGAGCCCAAACCCATGGAGCCCTCCAAGCATCAGTACGACGTTGACACGGAAACCGTTGTGGGATTCCTCAAAGCTCACGGACTCGACAAGGATTTCAAGGTGAACATCGAGGTTAACCACGCTACTCTCGCAGGTCACACCTTCGAGCACGAACTTGCAGTGGCTGTCGACAACGGCATGCTCGGTTCTATCGACGCAAACCGCGGTGACTACCAGAACGGCTGGGATACCGACCAGTTCCCCATCGACAACTTTGAACTCACTCAGGCCATGATGCAGATTATCCGCAACGGCGGTCTCGGAAACGGCGGTACAAACTTCGATGCCAAGACTCGTCGTAACTCTACCGACCTTGAAGATATCTTCATTGCCCATATCGCCGGTATGGACGCTATGGCCCGCGCTCTCGAAAGCGCCGCAGCTGTCCTCACCGAATCTCCCTATAAGGAAATGATTAAGGAGCGTTACGCCTCTTTCGACAGTGGCGAAGGCAAGAAGTTCGAAGACAACCAGCTCACACTTGAGCAGGTGGTTGATTACGCTAAGACAGCAGGCGAGCCCAAACAGACTTCCGGCAAGCAGGAACTCTATGAGGCTATCGTCGCAATGTACTGCTAAGCAACCCTCACGATCTCATTAAATCCACAGGTGGCAACGGGTCACAGCCCGTTGCCACCTTTCGACATTTTCCGTAACACATTCTTCACAACCAGTTCTTTATCATGGAATATTCCCAGAAAGGAAGCAAGATATATCTGTTTTCAATCGTGCTTGTGGCTGTACTCGGAGGCCTCCTCTTCGGCTACGATACCGCAGTAATCTCCGGTGCGGAGAAAGGTCTGCAGGCATTTTTCCTCGGTGCTTCCGATTTTACTTATACTGACACAATCCACGGCATTACTTCGTCGAGCGCGCTGCTGGGGTGTATAATCGGCAGCGCACTTTCCGGTTTCTGCGCCTCTTTTTTTGGTCGCAAGCGTTCACTTATGATTGCCGGCGTCTTCTTTTTCCTCTCCGCGCTTGGTTCGTATTATCCGGAATTCGCTTTCTATGAATATGGCAAGCCAACATTCAGTCTGCTTATCGCGTTCAATATTTACCGCATAATCGGCGGCATCGGCGTTGGTCTCGCATCAGCTATATGCCCGATGTATATCGCCGAAGTCTCGCCTTCTAACATCCGGGGAACCCTCGTTTCGTGGAACCAGTTCGCCATTATATTCGGTCAGCTCGTGGTTTATTTCGTTAATTTCCTCATTCTTGGCGAACACACACAGCCTGTCATCGAAAAAATCGGCGCTGCCGTCTATCAGGTGAGTCCCGCTTCCGACCCCTGGACCATCACAACCGGATGGCGTTATATGTTCGGCTCCGAAGCATTCGTGGCCGGTCTGTTCACAATCCTTGCCCTCTTTATTCCGGAATCTCCCCGCTATCTTGTTCTCGTTGGCCGCGACAACGACGCTCTCTCCGTGCTCTCCCATATCAACGGCTACGATAAGGCTCGCGAAATCTTAAGCCAGATCAAAAATACCGCTGCTGAAAAGTCGGAAAAGCTGTTCTCTTTCGGTGTGATGGTGATATTCGTCGGAGTCATGCTTTCTGTATTCCAGCAGGCTGTCGGCATTAACGCCGTGCTATATTATGCACCCCGTATTTTCGAGTCGATGAACATGGGCAATCCTATGGTTCAGACCGTGATTATGGGTATAGTCAACATCGCCTTTACACTTGTGGCTGTATTCACCGTCGAGAAGTTGGGCAGAAAGCCTCTTCTTATCTGGGGTTCGATCGGTATGGCTGTCGGCGCTTTTGGCGTGGCGTTCTCCAATATCGTCACCGTGGCTCCTATTGTGCCGGTTATCTCCATAATGGTGTACTCGGCCTCGTTTATGTTCTCATGGGGGCCCATCTGCTGGGTACTTATCTCCGAGATTTTCCCCAACACGATTCGTTCGTCGGCTGTGGCTATCGCCGTGGCTTTCCAGTGGATTTTCAACTTTATAGTATCCTCGACGTTTGTTCCGCTCTATAACATGAGCGCCGGTGACCTTGGCGACCGTTTCGGCCACGTTTTCGTCTATGTTCTCTATGGTGTAATCTGCGTAGTGGCAGCATGGTTCGTTGCCGCCCTCGTTCCTGAAACCAAAGGCAAAACTCTTGAGGACATGACAAATCTCTGGCGCAACCGCAGTAAAAAGAGCTGATTTTTAATTAAACGTATGTCCGGATTCCCGAAGGATGGAATCCGGACGTACATATTAAGCATCGGTTCTCTTTGAATCGTATATACTACTATCACATTTCAACAAAAATTTAAATATTAAGAGTAATGGCAAAATTCGACAAAATTGCGGTATTGCAGCGTATGGGTGCCACAGGCATGGTGCCCGTATTTTACCATAAGGATCCCGAAGTGGCAAAGCAGGTTGTGAAAGCCTGTTACGACGGCGGAGTGCGTGCATTCGAGTTCACCAATCGCGGCGATTTCGCTCATGAGGTGTTTGAGCAAGTAGTGAAATTCGCAGCTGTCGAGTGTCCCGACATGGCTATCGGTGTCGGCTCGGTTGTAGATCCCGCCACTGCCGCGCTTTTCATTCAGCTCGGCGCCTGCTTTGTGGTCGGTCCGCTTTTCAACCCCGAAGTTTCCAGAATTTGCAACCGCCGCAACATTCCTTATACCCCAGGCTGCGGCACAGTCAGCGAAATCGGCGCTGCCCAGGAAACAGGTTGTGACCTCTGCAAAGTGTTCCCGGGCGATGTTCTCGGCCCAAAATTCGTGAAAGGACTGATGGCACCGATGCCATGGTCGAAAATTATGGTGACCGGAGGTGTTGAACCCACTCGCGAAAACATTGCCGCGTGGTTTGCCGCCGGAGTGTTCTGCGTGGGCATGGGCTCCAAGCTGTTCCCCAAGGATCGCGTGGCAGCTTCCGATTGGAAATATATAACCGACAAATGCCGCGAAGCGCTTTCCTACGTGGCGGAAGTCCGCAAATAACCTGTAATTATGGAAAAAACCTGGCGTTGGTTCGGCCCGAACGATAAAATTACCCTCGAAATGCTCCGGCAGATCGGGGTGGAGGGTATTGTAACCGCACTGCACCATATTCCCAACGGCGAAGTATGGACTCTCCCCGAGGTGATGAAGATGAAGAAGACCATCGAGGATGCCGGTCTGCGTTGGTCGGTCGTTGAGAGCCTTCCGGTGAGCGAGTCTATTAAATACGCCGGCCCGGATCGCGATGAACTCATAGACCGTTATATTGTCAGTCTGTCAAATCTCGGCAAAGCAGGAGTGAAGACTGTTTGCTATAACTTTATGCCCGTGCTCGACTGGGCGCGTACGGAGCTCGAATATCCCAATCCCGACGGAACCTCCAACCTTTACTTCAACAAAGGTGAGTTCGCTTATTTCGACATCCACATTCTCAAGCGTGGGAACGCCGAAGCTGACTACGACGCCGCTACTCTCGCCCGCGTCGGCGAACTCAGAAAGACGATGACTCCTGAAGGAGAACAGCGCCTTGTGGACAATATAATTGTCAAGACGCAGGGTTTTGTCAACGGAAACATCAGCGAAAACGACCTCGATCCCGTGCAGAAGTTCCGCGACCTGCTCGACCTCTACGAGGGTATCGACGCCGAGAGCCTGCGTGCTAACATGGCATATTTCCTGCGCCGTATCATGCCTGTCTGCAACGAATACGATATCAATATGTGCGTCCATCCCGACGATCCGCCCATGCCGATTCTCGGTCTGCCCCGTATTGTCACATGCGACGCCGATATTCAGGCGTTTCTCGATGCCGTGCCTGATACCCACAACGGGCTGACATTCTGCGCCGGTTCGCTGAGCGCCGGCGCTCACAACGATGTCCCTGCTCTGGCTAAGAAATATGCCTCGCGCACTCACTTCGTCCACGCCCGCATCTGCAAGACCCTTCCCAACGGCGATTTCCGGGAGGCATCGCATCTCGACCCGCGGTTAATCGACGTGGTTCGCACCTTCCAGAGGGAGCGCCCCGGCCTCCCCATGCGCGTGGATCATGCTCCTCTCATGCTCGGCGACGAGAAGATGGGATATAATGCCGGTTATTCTTTCCACGGCCGTATGCTCGCTCTCGGAATGGTGAGCGGAATTATGGCTGCAATTGACTCTGAAAAAAAGTGCTGATAAAATGCAAGTAAACGAATTATTCTCAGTAAAAGATCAGGTTGTCGTGATAACCGGCGGAACCGGTGTGCTCGGCAGCTGTATCGGCGAGTATCTTGCCACGCAGGGTGCCCGCGTAGTGCTTATGGGCCGTCGCCGCGATGAGGGCGAGGCTATTGTTGCCCGAATCCGCGAGGCAGGCGGCGAAGCCATGTTCCTTGTTACCGATGTGATGAACCCTGAAGTAGTCCAGGCAAACTGCGACGAAATTATGGCCCGCTACGGTCGTGTGGATGCACTGCTCAACGCCGCCGGAGGCAATATGCCCGGTGCTACAATCGCTCCGACCGGAACTTTTTTCGACATCAAAATCGAGGAATTCGAGCGTGTGCTCAATGTCAACCTGACAGGAACCGTAATCCCGACTCAGATTTTCCTTCGTCCGATGGTTGAGGCCGGAAAGGGCGCTATTGTCAACTTCTCATCCATGGCGGCGTTCCGTCCCATGACCCGTGTGCTCGGCTATGCGGCCGCCAAGGCGGGAATCAGCAATTTCACTGCATTCCTCGCCAACGAAGTGGCTACTAAATTTACGCCCTCCATACGTGTCAACGCCATAGCCCCCGGATTCTTCCTAACAAATCAGAACCGTGCGCTTCTCACCAATCCCGACGGCTCGCTCACTCAGCGTGGCGCCGACGTGATACGCCAGACTCCCTTCAAACGTTTCGGACGCCCTGAAGAACTCTGCGGCACCATCCAGTACCTTATCTCCGATGCCGCCTCATTCGTAACAGGTACGGTAGCTGTAGTCGACGGTGGATTCAACGCTTTTGCAATGTAGTTTTTTGAATAAATAAGTAACTCTTGAAAATTAATTTATACTTAATGCGAGATTTATTTCGAGGAAAAATCGAAGTGTGAAGAGGGAGTTTATAGATATAAACGACCGATGAACAGTCTGATTTTTACCGGAATAAAGCCGCAGGAAGTATAAAAGTATCCCGGAGTTACTTTGTAAAAATTTTATTACGTTTAATTTTTAAGAGTTACTTACTAAATATAAAATGAAAAAACTTCTTTTATTTGCTTTGTCGGCAGGGGTTATGCTCACTGCTTCCGGATGCGGTTCGAAATCGGCGACTGCCTCTGAAACAGTAGCAGATTCAACTTCTGTCGAGAGCGATTCCGCAATTGTGTATTTCATCAAGGATATAACCCCGGAAAACGTTCAGAAAATCTACGAAGCACTCGGTCGCAAGGCTGAAGGCAAAGTTGCCGTCAAGCTTTCTACCGGCGAACCTGGCAATGATTATCATCTCGATCCTGCGCTTATCGGGCCGCTCGTAAAACAGCTCGGCGCCACCATTGTGGAAAACAACACTGCATACAATGGCGGTCGCGACGATACCGAGGGCAATCTTAAGGCTGCTGCCGACCACGGTTTCACCGCTATCGCACCCGTTGTGATTCTCGATGCTGAAGGTCAGGACACCCTAACTGTAAACGGCGGAAAGCATCTTACCCAAAACTTTGTGGGCAGTGGCTGGAAAGACTACGATTTCACCGTGGTTCTTTCTCATTTCAAGGGTCATCCCATGGCCGGTTTCGGAGGAGCGATGAAAAATATCTCCATCGGCTTGGCTTCTTCGCGCGGAAAATGCTGGATTCACTCCGGCGGCCGATACACCGACAAATCCCAGACCTGGACCAATATCCCAACTGATTCTGTCTTTCAGGAGTCGATGGCTGAGGCCTCTAAATCTGTAATCGACGCTGCCGGCAACAAGATTCTCTACATCAATGTTGCGAATAACCTTTCCGTCGACTGCGACTGCGTTGCAACTCCCGAAGCTCCCGAAATGGCCGACCTCGGCATCTTTGCCTCGCTCGACCCCGTGGCCGTCGACAAGGCTTGCCTCGACGCTGTTTTCAACAGCACTGATCCCGGTAAAAAGCACCTGATTGAACGTATCCAGTCGAAGAGTGCTCCCTGGAATCTCGAATATGCAGAGCAAATAGGCGCTGGCACCCGCAACTACAAACTCGTAGAAATCAAATAACCGCGAGGTTACCAATATAAGCCGCCGGGAATTGCGATGTCAGTGCAATTCCCGGCGGCTTGCTTGTACCCCCGAGGAGAATCGAACTCCTATCTAAAGTTTAGGAAACTTCTATTCTATCCGTTGAACTACAGGGGCGGATTTTTCGGTTGCAAAGATAGCGATTTTTTATTCAATGCGCAAGCATCCGCCGTAATTCAGGGCGGAAATCCGCGGATTTCTCTTGCATCAGAAACAGTTTGCTGCCCATAAAGATTTGTTTGTCTCAAACCGCTTTAGTAATTTTGTACGAAACCATTTGTCACGTCTGATTTATGTCGAAAAGAAAGACTTCCGGTTGGAGGATATTTGGAATAATCACGGTCTCTTTGGCTGTGATCGGATCTTACGGATTAGCTTTGGCTCTTTTTGGAATGACTCTCGTGAGACCCGTGTGGATTGTTGGGCCGTCATTTCTGTTTGCAGTGTTAACGGCCTTTGTGTTCCGGCAAAAATGGAAATGGCTTACAGGAACGGATAATATCGCCATAAATGTAATCTGTCACACTATAGCAGCTGCCGGACTTTTCATGGCCGTCATCCTCGGAGCCAATTATTTAGGACGCAACACGTCGGAATCGGAGACTGTCCGCGGTGAAATTATAAAAGTATTTTCCGAGACCCGTTACCGTTCGAAACGTGTGGCGCGCAACCGCTATACCCGCGGAGAGCCTTATCGGGTATATTTTATGATTGTGCGTCTTCCTGACGGACGTGAGTGCAAGCGGCCAATCTCCTTGCAGCGCTACAACCGCTATGTCAGGTCAAACCGCCTGCGCAGGGAGCGTCCCGACAGCGTTGACCTGCATCTTACTCCGGGAGCGCTGGGCATGACGATTATTGAGCGCGATTCCGGCAAGTGAAACTATCCCGATAGAAAGTCAGTTTCTTACGAAATTCAGGATGATTTCGAGCACTTCGGGCGATATAGTCTCACGGATTTCGTCGTATTCCGCCATGTCGCCGGTCTGGGCGTGCTGCATGAGGTGGTTAAGACCCGGCATTGCTTTGACTTCGGCTTTCGGGCAAAATTTCCTGATTACCGCGAGGTTCGTGAGTGCCTTCACCTGAGTGTCCTTTTCGCCGTTTATGGCGAGGACAGGACATTTTATTTTCTTTATGTACTCTCCCGGGTCGAGACCTACGAATTTGTCAAACCACGGGGTGCGGACTTTCTGCGTGGATTTTATCGAAGCGAGCAACATCGGGGGCACTGAAACACCGGCGGCCATTGCGAGCGAGTCAACATTTATCGTGGTCGAGATTCCGGAGTTACCTTGCTTTGCGATCTCGTCGAACAGGCTGCTGATTACTTTCAGGCAGTTGTCCTTGTCGGCGCCTGCGATTCCGGCCTTTGCGAGGGCGCGCTCGTTCTGCTCCATGAGGGTTTCTTTGCCGGTAACGGCCATTCCTGCAAGCGAAATGATGAAATCGGGCACTTTGTCGGCGCCGAGCATGAATGCGATTGTACCGCCTTCGGAATGACCGAGCACTCCGGTTTTGCCTATGCCGGATATGGAGCGCATGAATTTCACTGCGTTCCGGGCGTCGCCTTCAAAGGTGCTGGTGGTGCCGCTGCGGAAATCACCCTGTGATTTTCCGGTTCCGCGGTCGTCGTAGCGGAGCGAAGCAACGCCGTTGCGTGCGAGATAATCAGCTATGACGGCAAACGGCTTATGGTCGAAAATCTCTTCGTCGCGGTTCTGCGCGCCGCTGCCGGTTATCATTACAACCGCCGGAACTTTCTTCTTTTTATCTGTTACCGGCATGGTTATGGTACCTGCGAGAACAATGCCGTCGGGGGCGGTGAAAACAGTGTCGATAACTGTATATGGATATGGCGGTTTCGGAGTCTGCGGGCGCCGTTCGCCAATAGGTGCGTCCTGCTTCAGTTCGAGTGGAAAGGCGAATCCGCGTTGGGAGAAATTGCCATTTATTATGTCGTCCGAAATTTTTCCGTTGAACTTGGCGCCGATTGCCGTACACTCAAGCGATACTGAATCTGCAGTACACAAAAGAACCGTAGCCGGTATTCCCTTCGCGCCCTGCGAGGGTGAATCGAGAGTGCATGAAGTTTTGCCCTCTTCGTTTTCTGAGAAATTGAAAACGAGAGGAATTTTCGTTCCGCCGAAGGCGAGATCGCCGCGCCATGCGCCGTCAAGAGCAGAGGCGCCCGGGCTGAAAACCGCTGCCATTGCTGCGGCCAGGAGTGAAAGCCGGAATGATTTTCTCATAATTTATATGTTTTTACGTTTGAGAGTGAGGAATCTATATTCTACACCGCTGCGCGGATCGGTCATTTTTTCGGAAGTCTCCGCAGTTTCCCATTCCGCGGGATTGACGGTAGGGAAAAAGGTGTCGGCGTCGGCAACTTCAGCGAGGATTTCAGTGATTTCAAGTATGTCGGCTATTTCTATGGCCCGACGGTAGATTTCACCACCGCCTATGATGAACACTTTCTCCGCATCCTGACACCTTGAGATTGCATCCTCCAACGATGGTGCGGTTTCGGCACCCTCGCGGAAGTAGCCGCGGTTCCGCGTCACGATTATGTTGCGTCTGCCCGGCAGCGGCCCTTTGGGAAACGACTCGAAAGTCTTGCGTCCCATAATAACCGGACAGCCCATAGTAAGCGCCTTGAACCGCTTAAGGTCGGCAGAAATGTGGTAGAGCAGATCGCCCCTGCGGCCAATCGCCCCGTGGGCGGCAACTGCTGCTATGATGCTTATTGTCATACAGATACCGTGGCTTTGATGTGGGGGAGTGGGTCGTAATCCACGAGAGAGAAATCCTCATAGCGGAAATCGTTGAGGTCCTTCACGTCGGGGTTCAGTACCATACGCGGCAACGCGCGTGGTGTGCGTGAAAGTTGCTCCTTGACCTGCTCGAAATGGTTGTTGTAGATGTGGGCGTCGCCGAGTGTGTGGACGAAGTCGCCGGCTTCAAGGCCGGTAACCTGTGCAACCATCATGAGCAGAAGTGCGTAGGATGCTATATTGAACGGCACCCCGAGGAAGCAGTCGGCGCTGCGCTGGTAGAGCTGGAGCGACAGCCGTCCGTTGGCCACGTAGAACTGAAAGAGCAGATGACATGGGGGAAGATTCATTTTCTTCAGGTCAGCAACGTTCCAGGCGCTCACTATTATGCGCCGCGATTCAGGATTGTTGCGGATTGTGTTGACGGCTTCAGCTATCTGGTCGATGAAGCCACCGTCGTAGTCCGGCCACGAGCGCCACTGGTAGCCGTAAATGTGTCCGAGGCTGCCGTCGGCGTCGGCCCATTCGTTCCAGATCCTCACTCCGTTCTCCTGAAGATATTTCACGTTTGTATCGCCGCGCAGAAACCAGAGCAATTCATAAATGATGGATTTCAGGTGGAGCTTTTTGGTTGTGAGAAGCGGAAATCCTTCGGCGAGATTGAACCGCATCTGGTATCCGAAAACCGAGCGGGTGCCGGTACCTGTGCGGTCGCCGCGGTCGGCGCCGGTTTCCATGATTGTGCGGAGCAGGTCGAGATATTGTTTCATTTCAGAGTTTATTCTACAGTTATTTCTATTTCCTGAACTGTTTCCTTATATATGCTGTCGGAGGGGGCTTCGGCGCAAAGGGTGATTTTGCCGCGGCGTCGCGGATTGTCCCACGTTGGATGGTTGCGGTCGACTCTGAACCGGTTGTTTCCGAGGTCTGCAGCAGGGCCGCTTATATATCTCACGGCTATTTTACTGTTGTCGTGACCTTTGTCGCAGCTGGTGCGTGTGCTGTCGCAATAAACGGCCGAAATTGTGAATTCGTCGTTCTTGTCGGGAGTGATTTTTACACTCGTCTTGCAGTGGGCTTTAGGGTTGTAGGGCAGCAGATTGCCTTTGCTGTCGGTGAAACCGAGCCAGCAGGGCTGTTTGCCGCGGGTCTCGGCATAGCGTTCTTCCGCCATTCGCGCCATTTCCTCGTCGAAATACCAGAACGATTCATGCCTGCATCCTTTATAGTCTTTGGCAGGAGCCGGAGCCGTGCGGTCGGTTTGCCCGGGTTCCCACGTCTGGGCACGCCAGCCGTCAGCCGGATCAATGGCAGAGAGTTTACCGTCGTGCAGGCGGTTTTGAAGCGATTTTTCTATGAATTTGCTCAGATAGCTGACAGTTCTGTCGGATAAATCGAAGTGTCCCCGTCCTGCATCACCCAAAAACGAAATGCAGCTGCCGGGATACATTATCTGAAAGGCTAAAGCCGGACGGAGCCGGGCATCCCACCATTCGTATTCACCCATCACCATCAGGGCCGGGATGCCGTCGATGTTGCGGGTGCGCCCCCACTCAATGTTGGAGCGCCCGTAACCGCAAAGGTTTGTGCGCGGGGCGTCGCCGTGATATGAAATAAGGCAGAGGGTGCGCTGCGGATTCCATGCGGCGAAATTCCACGGCATCGTTGCCTGAGCGGAGTGGCCGAAGGCAATAAGAGGCACACTTTTCAGTTCGGTGTGGCCGCTGATAACCGCGAGTGAGTCGATCGCACCGAAAAACGGATCGACTATACCGGAATTCACGTCCCATTCCTGGGCGAAGCCCGGCGCGAACCATAAGATGCCCACCCCGAGCCGCTTCATGTCAGAGCGGAACTGAGGGGAGGTGAACAGAGTTTCCTCGTTCATGTTCTGAAAGGCGAAAATCAAGGCATTCACCTTGTCGCAGTTTTCGGGAATCCATAGGTAAGCAGTGGGCTCCTGACCGTTTTCCCCCGACACTATCCCTTTAGCGGTGGCTGACCATTGATAGTGTGCCGCCGATGCTGACACGGCAAGGAGGAGAGCGAATATAAACAGGCTGAATCTTTTCATTATACTGAGGCTGATTTTTTCTTCTGGATGTTTGCTGTCGGAGAGCCGGCCGCGTTCACACTGCCGGCACCGGCTACCGAGCGCGAGATTTTCTGCATCATTGGTATGGCGAGCTGATGGCGCTCGTGGGTGTAGCGGATGGCATCGTTCGGACATACCGGAAGGCAGTCGAAACAGACCACGCACCGCGACGAGTCGACCACGTGGTCCGTCAGGTCTATGCAATGCGCTTTGCACACGTGCTCGCACTTGCGGCACTGTATGCACTTGTCGGTGTTGATGTCGATGTGGAGAATGGCATTGCGCGAAACGAAACCGAGAGTGGTGCCCACCGGACATACGGTATTGCAGAGCAACCTGCCGGATCGGCCGGAGATTATAGCTACGACTGCCATGGTGACCACCGAAATTATGAGTCCGAACACCGAAGTTCCGGCAATCTTGAGATGTATGTTGGCTTCAGCTACGCTTGCCGCAGTGTCGCAGGCCCGGCTGATGCCGACCGCATTAAGAACCGGACGAAGCACATTGGCACAAAAGCGGCTGTATATGCACCAGGGATCAATGAGCGAAACTACGAGCGGCAGACCGGCGATGAGAAGCACCAGCACGATTGCGATCACTGTGTAACGCAGCTTGTCGGAAGGCTTGCGGTAATGATAGTCGAGGATTGTGCTGTGTCGGCGCATCCGGGGCAATCTGGCGCAGATGTCCTGAAATGTGCCGAGCGGACAAACCGTGGAGCAGTAGATTCTTCCGAAAACAAGGGTTGCGGCGAGCCAGATTACGAAATATGTTATGGCAAACGACATGGCAGCGGGGAAGAGTTGTATCTTCTCCACCCACGCTGCGAAAGCAGGGGAGAGGAGACCGCATTCCACCGCGGCGGCCGTTGACAGTACCATCATTACCGCCGCTGTGATTATCCTTGTCAGTCTGAGAAACTTGCCCACATCCGTCAGTTCTTTACTATGAGAACCGTGGCATAAGCGGCTATTCCCTCGCCGCGGCCGGTGAAACCGAGATGTTCCGTAGTAGTGGCTTTTACCGACACCCGTCCTTCGTCGAGCTGCAGGTCGGCGGCTATGTTGCCAATCATCTCCGGAATGAACTGCATGAGTATGGGGCGTTGCGCCACGATGGTGACATCCACATTGGAAATGTTGAAACTGTTTTCGCCCAGCATTTCTGCTACTCTCCGGAGCAGACGCCGTGAGTCTGCTCCTTTGTAAGCCGGGTCGGTGTCGGGGAAATGGTATCCTATGTCGCGGAGAGCGGCGGCTCCGAGCAGAGCGTCGGAGAGGGCGTGAAGCGCCACATCGGCGTCGCTGTGACCTAAAAGCCCTTTTTCGTACGGTATCTTCACACCGCAGAGAATCAAATCGCGGTCTTCGACGAGCCGATGGACGTCGAAGCCCATTCCTGTACGAAAATCATTCATTTCTATGCGGAGATTAACGACGTCCGAAAATGTCTTTCAGGCCGTCCATGTCGAACGTAAGAGTGAAGCGGAGTGTCTGGTCGAGAGGAGAGGTCTGCGCAGTGGCGAGCATATATGAGGCATCAAGCCTTACTACGTTGAGCGCGAAACCGGCGCCTATACCGAAATACTGGAGATTTCCTTTGCTCTCGTTCTGATAAAAATAGCCGGCGCGGAGAAAAAACTGCTGGTTGTAGCTGTATTCGGCTCCGAGCGAGTAGGTTATTTCTTTAAGTTCCTCCTTGAATCCTCCCGGGGCGTCGCTGAACGATTTGAATATGCCGGTGATAGGCGACATATTCTCCCAGTCCTCGAGCGCCTTGAGATATTCCATTTCGCCGTCGGTGTCGTCGGGATAATCTTTCTGGCGCGGACGGGTAGGAACGAGCAGCTTGTTAAGATCGAGGTTGAGCGCGAGGTTGTGATAGTCGGCGAGGGGGAACGTAAACGACGTGCCTAATCGCAGGTTGGTTGGCAGAAACGCCGGATTGTCGCCGTTGTTGTACGAAACTTTAGTACCGATGTTAGAGATATTCCAGCCCCACGACCACTGACATTCGTTGCGGCCGATAATGGGATAGGTGGTGTAGTAGCCGGATATGTCGGCGGAGAAGGCCGAGGCTCCCGACTGCTGGTCTCCTGCGTAAGAATCGGAAAATCCGAGGTCGGAGTAGATGTAACGGAACACTACGCCCATCGAGAATTTTTCCGACAGTTTTCGGCTGTAGCCGACGTCGAACGACATTTCGTAGGGGTTGAGGCTCTGACCGGCAACGCCGCCGTTGTCGTATGAGTTTACTTCTCCCAGAGAGAAGTAGCGCAGCGATGCCGAGATGGCCTGATTGTCTTCGCTGCCGAGCTTCCAGTAGCCCGAAACGTCGGCCAGGAAAATGTCGTTGACGAGTTTGCGGAGCCAGGGGGTATAGTTGATTGATACTGCACCTTTGCTGTAGGCGAAAGCATATTTCGAGGGATTCCAGAATTGCGAGTTGGCGTCCGGCTCAGTAGCAGCGCCGAGATCTCCCATCGATGCTCCGCGGGCGTCCGGGGCGATGCCGAGCGAGTTGACACCGGTCTGAATCGGGTTGAAATCGTCCTTGTTTTGTGCGGCGGTCGAGGTAGCAAACGCAAAGACCGCAACCAATGCCGCTATTTTGATTAAACTTTTGCTCATCGGAAGATTTGTGAATGAATTCGGTTTTTATGATAAGACTTCTAATTAATAACTAAAAATATGCCTTTTTATTGTACGAAATTACGTGATTAACACCTGCAAAAATCATGAGGAATATTTACGTTTTTAATAATTTTATGCTTAAATTTGCAAACAAACCCTTAAACAACATGAAAACCCAGTTCATACTTCTATCTCTTGCCATTTCGTCGGCAGTTGCTTTTGCCGACGAGAGTCCTTTACCACAACTTACAAATCTGCCGACCGTTTATCTCAACGCTCCCGATGTGAATCTCGGTCAGAAGGAGGTTTACGCTCCCGGTACGGTGACGGTTGTAAGTTCCGATGCCTCACAGGTGATGACCGACGTAGCAATCAATCTGCGCGGTCGCGGCAATTCTACCATGACGCTCGACAAAAAGCCGATGCGCATGAAACTCGACAAGAAAGCCAATTTCCTGAACCTGCCCGCTAAGGCAAAGAACTGGGTTCTTCTGGCTAATCACGTTGACAAAAGCCTTATTCGCAATGCAATGGCTTTTGAAATGGGCAAATTCATGGGTTTTGCATACACCCCTCCAATCCAGTTTGTCGACGTGGTTCTCAACGGAGAATATGTCGGCAATTATATGGTCACTGACCAGATTGAGGTCAATAAGAACCGTGTGAACGTCGTGGAGCAGGATAGCGCAAGTATCTCAACCGGAAATCTGACCGGCGGCTATTTGCTTGAGATAGACGGATTTGCCGGTCAGGAGCCATATCATTTCTTTACAACTAAGAAAAATATGCCTGTAACCATCAAGAATCCCAAAGATGACGAGAATACGGCAGATCAGCGGGAAGAGATGAAGAGATATATCAGCGGTTATTTCGACGAAATAGAAGATATCCTTTATAGCGCCGATTTCAAAGACCCTGAAAAAGGTTGGCGCAGCCGCATTGACGAAAAGTCGCTGGTAGACTGGTATATCGTCTGTGAGTATACGGGTAATAACGATGCTTTTTGGAGTATCAATGTTTACAAGCACCGTGATGATCCGCTTATTTATTTCGGACCAATATGGGACTTCGACCAAGCGTTCGGCAATACGTGGGCAACCGGTCAGGATCAGATACTTGGCGAAGGCACAAATCTGTCATGTTTCCCCTGGATGGCTCGTCTGCAGGAAGATGACGGCTTCAAGAAAGCCGTCGGCAGAAGGTATAAGGAACTTTATGATGACGGCATACTTGATTACTTGCTTGACAGATGGGCTTACTATTCGGAATTGCTTACGGAGCCGGCGGCGATGAATTTCAAAAAATGGGATGTGCTCACAAAGCAAATCTTCACTTGTAAAGACTTATTTCCCACATATCCCGAGCACTTGAATTCTGTCAGGGAATTCATTGTCCACCGTACGGAGGTCCTTTACAGACATTTCACTGGCGAGGAAGTTCCGGTAGAATATTCAGTCGATTTCAAGTCGGATATGCCATATTCCATTAAAAATATCACTACCGGGAAATACGTACAAGCGGTATATGAGAATTCTCAATATACAATCAGACTTGTAGATGACTCGACTCAGGCTACGGAATTCCTGTTTGAGCCGGCTGAGCATGAAAATGGATTCAGAATAATGTTCCCGGCTGGAACGATGGCCCGGAGTAGCGGATATAGGTATATCACAACAGAAAATGCAAAAGGTCAGGCAAGATTGGACGCTACGGATGACATTAGTGACCCGCGAACGGAATTTGCTTTCGAAAAATCAGGCAAAGACTTTAAAATCTGTAATCTTGGATTTGATGAGCGGCGTTATGTCGGGATACCCTCCTGGGACGACAGCAATACTTTCCTGCTTTTGCTTGACAACGGTCATAATCTCGCCAAAGCCAACTGGTCATTAACAGCCCTTCGCGAAGACGGGGGAGATACTACCGAGGTGCAGGTACTTTTCAGCGATGAATCGGCACTCACGTTTGACGGTACGACAGTATCCGGCGCTGATGGAATCCGCATCCTGAATACAGCGGGTGTGACAGCAGCTGCCGGCGACGGCCGAGTTTCTGTAACCGCTCTTCCTTCCGGTATTTACATTGCCACTGCTCCCGGCGCAAAGGCTCTTAAATTCTGTAAACAGTAACTTTTAAGGCTGAATAAGCGAATAAAATCCCGGCTCACACTGCCATATGAGCCGGGATTTTGCGTACCTTTGCATCCGGAATCAATCCGCTGTGCAATGGAAAATGACAACAGAAAGAAACTCGAGGAACTGGCGTCGGAACCGGTGGGAAAGCTGCTGTGGCGCTACAGTCTGCCGGCCGTGGTGGGTATGCTCGTCAATTCGCTTTATAATGTCATTGACCGTATATTCATTGGTCAGGGGGTAGGTGCTGACGCCATTACGGGTCTTGCCATAACCTTTCCGGTGATGAACCTCGCCGCGGCTCTCGGTGTGCTGGTCGGCGCGGGCGCCTCGGCACGTATTTCCATTATGCTTGGCGCACGCGATCACCGCGGCGCGGAACTCGTGCTCGGCAACTCGCTGACGCTGATTCTGCTCATCGGTGCCATCTACGTGAGCTTTTTCGGACTGTTTCTCGACGACATCCTCATAGCTTTCGGGGCGAGTCCGACATCGCTACCTTATGCCCACGATTTCATGATATACCTGCTGCCCGGACTGCTGGTGATGAACATCTCGTTCAGCTTCAACAATATAATGCGTGCATCGGGCTATCCGGTCAGGGCGATGGTGACGATGTTCATAGGAGCCGGTTGCAATATCATCCTTGCCCCGATATTCATTTTCGTGCTCGGATGGGGGATAAAGGGCGCTGCTATAGCTACTGACATCTCAATGACCATTTCGATGCTTTTTGTGCTTAGTCATTTCTTCTCGCAGGGCAGCACGTTGCGTTTCACAAGGGGTATCTACCGTCTCAGGTGGAAAATAATACTGGGTATTGTCGGAATTGGTGCGGCTCCGTCGCTCATAAACTTCGCTTCATGCTTTATCAACGTTATAATCAACCGCTCGCTTTTCCACTACGGCGGTGACATTGCAATAGGCGCATCCGGCATTTTCAATACCTACGCCTCGCTTATGTGCATGATTGTGGTTGGTATCTGTCAGGGCATGCAGCCGATTATCGGCTATAATTACGGTGCGGGGCAGCTCCACCGTCTTAAGCGTGCCTACTGGCTCGCTGTGGGTGTCAGCACCGCCATCACCACTTTCGGTTCGGTGTTCGCACTGACTTGTCCCGAACTCATAGCGCGCGCATTTACGGTAGATCAGCAACTGATAGCCACTACGGTCGAGGCTCTGAGTCTGGTAATGCTCGTGTTTTCGGTGGTCGGATTCCAGATTGTTTCCACCACTTTCTTCCAGTCGATAGGTCAGGCCGGAAAATCGATATTCCTGTCGCTTACACGTCAGGTGATTTTCCTGATTCCTTTGCTCCTGATTTTACCTCGCTATCTTGGGTTGAAAGGGGTATGGTTGTCGTTCCCGTCGAGCGACATTATAGCCACGCTCGTCACCGCCGGTCTGATGATATGGCAGTTCCGTAACCTCAACGCCTCGCATACGCTCGAATAAACGGATTGTCAGTCTTCGCTGTAGTGGCGGAGCACCCTGCGGTAGGAGTTGAAAATCTTCGATTTGGACACGAACCCAACGTATTTGCCGTCCTGAACCACCGGTAGGTTCCACGCTCCGGTGTTGTCGAACGCCTTCATTACCTTTTCCATAGAATCGGTGACATCGACCCGCGCAGGAGGGATGCTCATGAATTCGTTTACAAACATGCGTTTGTAAAGATCCGGGCGGAACATGATGTTTCGGATTTCGTCGAGAAGCACAACTCCGAGCAGTTCCCCATTGTCGTTGACAACGGGAAACAGATTGCGGGTAGAGCGCGAAATTGCCTTCACCATTTCTTTTAAATTCATCTCCGGGCGGACGGTGACGAAATCGGTCTCGATCACGCTGTCGACCTTAAGGAGAGTGAGCACTGCCTTGTCCTTGTGATGGGTAAGCAGTTCGCCTCGCCTCGCCAGACGCATGGTATATATGCTGTAAGGCTCAAAAATCTTAATGGTACCGTATGAGATCGTCGACACTATGAGCAACGGCAGGAAGAGGTCGTAGCCTCCGGTGAGTTCCGCGGTCAGGAAGATGCCCATGAGCGGCGCGTGCATTACTCCGCTCATCACGCCTGCCATCCCCATAAGAGCAAAATTTTTAGTGGAAAGATCAAGGTCGAAGAGATTGTTGAGAAGGAAAGCGAAAAAGAATCCCGACATGCACCCTACGTAAAGCGAAGGGGCGAAAGTTCCTCCGCATCCGCCGGCTCCGTTAGTGGCGGAGGTGGCGAAGCACTTTGTCAGGATGATGGCGCCGATGAAAATAAGTATGGACCACACGTTGTTGCGGTCGCTGTAGAAAATGGAGTTGTTCACGATCGATTCCGTGTTGCCGCTGAGCAGTTCGGTTATGGCGGTGTAGCCCTCGCCGTAAAGAGGCGGAAAGAGGAAGATGAGTACCGCGAGAATCGAGCCGCCGACAGCGATTTTTATCCACATTGAATTAAAGCGCCCGAAGAAATTTTCCATCATGTTGACCACGCGGGTGAAGTACAGCGATACGAATCCGAGGAAAATGCCCAGCAGAATCACGAACGGAATTCTTGCGGTTACGAACGGCTCGCTTTGTATGAAGAAGAATTCCACGTTGTAGCCGGTGAAAACGTATGCCATAGTGGCCGCCGTAATCGAGGCGATCAGAAGCGGCATTACCGAAACGCTCGTAAGGTCAATCATCAGCACTTCGAGGGTGAAAAGCATCCCTGCGATCGGAGCTTTGAATATTCCCGCAATACCGGCCGCCGCGCCGCAGCCGACCATAATCATGAGGATGCGGGGTGACATCCTGAAAAGCGAGCCGAGATTCGACCCGATAGCGGCGCCCGTATAGACGATAGGGCCCTCCGCACCCACCGATCCTCCGAAACCTATGGTCATGGAGCTGGCAATGACCGAGGTGTAGATATTGTGCTTCTTTAGCCGCGACTTGTTTTGCGAGATGGCATAAAGCACTCGGGTTACGCCGTGGGAAATGTTGTCGCGCACCACGAAGCGCACGTAAATAGCGGTAAGGAGTATTCCTATCACCGGGTACAGAAGATAAAGGTAGTTGCCTCCGGTGATTGACATGTGGGCTGTAAGAGCGCTTGAGATATAGTGGATGAGCGACTTGAGCACGAGTGCGGCAAATCCGCAGAAAATTCCCACAATGAGAGCGAGAATAATCACAAAGGTTTTCTCTTTGACATGCTTTTCGCGCCAAAGCAGCATGGCAAGGAAAAAACTGTGGGCGCTGTGAATAGCCTTTATCGCGAATTGTTTCATAACTGATTGGAAGAATTATATGCCTCTGCCCGTTACTACGGTATGAATGGTGTAGAATAATATCTTTAGGTCTGTGGCCACCGAGATATTGTTGAGGTAAGTAAGATCGTATTTCATGCGTTCGAGCATCTGGCCGAGGTCGGAGGCATAGCCGTATTTCACCATTCCCCACGAGGTTATTCCGGGGCGTACCTGATGGATAATGGAGTATACGGGTGCCTGCTCCATTATGAGGTTCACGAAGTAAGGCCGCTCGGGGCGCGGTCCCACCAGCGACATTTCTCCGCGCAGGACGTTCCAGAAATTCGGCAGTTCATCAAGGCGGTATTTGCGCATGAAGTGTCCCACACGGGTGATACGCGGGTCGTCTTTCGACGAGAGTTTGGGTTTGTCTTTTTCGGCATCGATGGTCATCGAGCGAAATTTCCATATGCGGAATGGGCGGCGGAAGCGTCCGAGGCGTTCCTGTGAATAGAATACGGGCCCCGGCGAATCGAGTTTTACTGCGAGAGCTATCGCAGCCATGACGGGAGAGAGGATTATAAGAGCCATCGCTGAAATCAGAATGTCGGAGAATCGTTTCAGTGCATGGGTGGAGGGTGCCACATATGCCGATGAAAGATTTACGAGCGGTTCTCCGGTGATATTGTCGAAGCGGTTGAACGACATAAGCCAGGGAAAATCCGCCGGAGAAATTAAGAGCGGCAGACCGAGAGAGTACATGCTGTTTATAATACGCAAGGTATCATCCATGCTATGGCCGGTTATAATTACCGCTTTGGCATCGGTTTCCTCCACGAGTCGGCGGATAGTTGCAGTGTCGGTCGATTCGGTACAGCCGGTGATTTCATATCCCATGGGTTTACGCATGGAGCTGAGTTTGTCCGCAAGCAAGGATGTGGAACTGAGAGGCCCGACCATGACTGTATTCATAGACCATTTGCGCGAATGGATAAGGTGTGCCATGTGGCTTGTTATGGCAACGCGCGGCAGGTAGAGACATACAATGAGAATGATGAAGAAGATAGCCATGAGTTTGTAGTCGGTGGCCGGACTGTAGGAATCGTCGAGCAACGCTCCGAAAAACATCAATAACGAGGCTATGGCCGCCGAAAGCAGGGTGATGAGAAACTCCTCGGCGCGTGAACGGAAAATAGCGTTGACGTAATATCCGGTGAGGCTGTATACCAGCATCAGCAGCGGGGGCATGATGAGGAAGGTGGCGACGATTCCTTCCGAACGGAGGAAACGGCTGAGGTTTCCGTAGACCCTCGGAATGTCGGCGAGGAAATAATATCTCGCAATCTCAAACGCCGCGATGGCGACTATTGTGGAGATAAAGTCGGCGGCGATATATTTTATCCGTTGGTTGGTATTGCTGATCAAGGCCGGATGGTTTTTATGGTTCCGTCGGAGAATAGACGGATGATTCTTGACGGTTTGGAAGGAGTGGTGTCGTCGCGCCGGTACCGGGCTACATAGTCGCATCCCGAGATTACTTCGGGAGAGATTTCCCCGAAGAACCTTGCTGTTGGCTGACCTGAGATGTTGGCAGACGTTGACACAACGGGCCGTCCGAGGCGGCGGCAAAGTTCTGCTGAGTAGGCTTCGCGTGTTACACGCAAACCGATACTTCCGTCGGCTGCGGTCAGATTGTGTGCGAGGTTTCGGGCACCGTCGAAAATCACGGTTACGGGACGGTCGGCGCCGTCGATGATTTTTTCAATTCCGGCAGGCACCTCGTGCAGCCACTTCTGCAGGCTTGGAACGTCGGCCACGAGCGTAATCAGCGCTTTAGAGTCGGAGCGGCGTTTGAGAGCGTAGACTTTCGACACGGCCTCGGGCGAACAGGCGTCGCAGCCTATGCCCCAGACGGTGTCGGTAGGATAGAGTATCAGTCCTCCCGCCCGGAGGATCTGAACCGCCTTATCTATGTCGGAATTGAAATCCTGATTATCCATGTTTATTCGAGTTCTGCTAATCGTTTAACGTCTCCGACTAACCATATAGTATCGCCGGAGTTGAAAGTAAGGGAACTGTCGATAGAAATGAACTCGCCGTCGCGTTCGACCGATACGAGGAGCGCACCGTAAATATGGCTGAGGTCTGCGCCCGCTACTGTCTTTCCGGCAACAGGTGAGCCGGCGGTTATTCTGACGCTCGTAAGCCTGATGTCGTCGGGATTGGTGTGTGCGGTCTCCTCTTCAGCATGGTTCTGAGCCTCGATTACCGGAAGTAAATCCTGTATTTGCTCGTCGGTGCCGATAACGCCGAGTACGTCGCCCGGGAAAATTCTTGCGTCGGCCTCGGGGACGAGAATCATGTCGTTGCCGCGCTGTATGCTTGACACCGATACTCCGTAGCACTGGCGTATGCCGGAATTCCGGAGGCGCTCGCCCACGAACGGGCAACCGTAGCCTACCGTCATGAAGGCAAGGTGCATATTGCTCACGAGATTGTTTTTCTGACCGCTGCGGCGCAGTTCGCGTTCATTGAGATTGTCGATGAATTTGGTTTCGATATGCAGCAGACGCTTGCGGATACGGTTTGAGAACGACATGAGAATGAGAATGAACACGGCGAGACCGATAGTCCATCCCACGAGCATCGAGTACATTTTCCCGAGGAGATAAACGATTATTGCCATTGCTATGAGGAGGCGGAAAATCGTCATTATAATGAGCGGGACGTCGAATCGTGCGTTTGCCGCCACAAGGCGTTCCCGTTCGGTTTTTTTCGAAGCGGGATAGGTGAGTGCCATAAGGAATGGCGCCATGGCTATGAGCGCGATGACAGTGGTTAGCAATCTTCCACAGTTCGGGAAAATACCCGTCATGAGGGGCAGGAGAAAATTGAAGGTTATGATGGTGAGGGAGATAAGTACGATGGTGTAAAGAAGCACGCGCCACAGATAACGTCTGAAAAGCGACTTCCATAGAATCGTAGTGGAGTTGCTGCCTTCCGCGCGGACTTTTCCGCCGTAACGGTCGATGAGGAAATTCAGCCGGGCGGGCAGGTGGCGCTCAACCCAGTTGCAGACCGGATCGGCCATGCGGATAAAATAAGGAGTAGTGAAGGTTGTGATTACCGAGACAGCCACAACAATGGGATATATTGTAGGATTGAGTACGCCAAGCGACATGCCGAGTGATGCAATGATAAACGCGAATTCGCCAATCTGAGTAAGGGAGAATCCGCTTTCTATCGCCACTCGCAGACTCTGTCCGGTAAGAAGCATTCCGAAGGTGCCGAAAAAGATCATCCCGGCAATCACTACGACCGACAGCAGCAGAATCGGACCGAAATATTCAAAAATAATATGGGGATTCACCATCATTCCTACGGAGATGAAGAATACGGCTCCGAAAAGGTCTTTTACAGGAGCAGTGACTCTCTCTATTCGTTCGGCAAAGCTCGTGCCGGCAAGAATAGACCCCATTACGAACGCCCCGAGCGCGAGTGAGAAGCCACAGTAGACTGAGAATACCGCCATGCCGAGGCAAAGTCCCATCGACACGATAAGAAGTGTTTCGGAATTTAGAAAACGGCGCTGGAAATTGAGCAGCGACGGGAGGATAAAAACTCCCACGGCGAACCAGATTATGAGAAAGAAGCCGAGTTTGCTGATGCTGAATAGCAACTCGCTCCCTTCAACACTGCTGTTGATGGCAATCGACGAAAGAATCACCATCATAAGTACTGCGAAAAGGTCTTCGACAATAAGAACGGCAAGAACGAGGGAGGCAAACTTCTTTTGCCGCAGTCCGAGGTCGTTGAATGCTTTAAGAATAATGGTGGTGGACGACATGGAGAGCATGCCCCCGAGGAAAAGGCTGTTGATGTGGGTGAATCCGAGCAGATGACCCACGGCAAACCCCGCGCACATCATTCCGCATACTATGAAGAGTGCCGTTGTAACGGCTGAACCGCCGGCGTTGAGCAGTTTACGGAAACTGAATTCGAGGCCGAGGGAGAAAAGCAACACTATGATTCCAATCTGGGCCCAGAACTCGATGTTGGCTTCGGTTGAAACCGAGGGCAGATATTCAAAATTAGGACTGGCCAGGAAACCTGCCACTATATAACCGAGCACCACGGGCTGGCGCAGCCATTTGAACAGCAGTGTGACGGCTGCCCCCAGAATCAGAATGAAGGCAAGGTCGCGGATAAGGCCGTCGATGTCCATTGTTTCCGCGGAGCCGGCTATGTCGGTGCTTTGGGTGGCGACGGCGAGAATGAGTGACAGAAGCATGATGGAAGTATGGTCAGGAAAGATCCGCCTGGTTCGACAGAGAGATCGATTTTACGTCGCTAACCATGCTGAGATCGTGAAATATATTTATGAAATCAGTATTCTCTTTTACCAGACACAGAAGATTGAGTCGGGTAAAATTGGGTTCGTATTCATAGTCGAGGTAGAAGCGGGTAAGCACTATGTGGTGCTTTTCGAGCACTTCGCGGAAAGGCCGGATGGAGCTGACAATACCCGACGTGCGGATGCGGATTGTGCGGGCTTCGTTGCCAACGTTGACTCTCAGTTCTATTTTTTCAAGCACGGTGAGCACAAGAATTACAAGAATTGTAGCCACTATTGCAACCAGATACATGCCCACTCCGACCGCCATCCCGATGGTAGCCACAATCCAGATACCTGCCGCAGTGGTGAGACCGCGTACCGATCCTTTCATCTGAATAATGGCGCCTGCACCGAGAAAACCGATACCCGTAATAACCTGGGCTGCGATTCTGCCCGGATCGCCGTTTTTAAGCCCGAGGTATTCCTGAGGAACGTAGATCGACAGAATCATGGCGAGACATGCTCCCATGGAAATGAGAGCAAACGTGCGCAGACCAGCCATCTGTCCTTTACGCTTGCGCTCGATGCCTACGAGGCTGCCGAGCAACAACGCCACAAGAAGACGGAACGAGGCAGAGGTAGCTGTCAGTTCTATACCGTTGACCGTTGACCAGAAATCGCTGAACATTTATTAGGCAAACTCTGAGGGTTACTTTTTCATCGTGAAGTGGCGCGAGGCGAGGCGGTAACCGTCGGTGAAAAGTTCCACGGTATAGTCGCCTGGAGTGAGGGTAGTGTTCACGTCCCAATACATGTGGATGCCCGGAATCTCGTCGCCGGCATACTCGATGACCTTACGTGCCGTGCAGGGAACATTGCCGCCTTCAAACTGGAAACTGCCCGAGTTCCCGAGAAGCTGTCCTTCGGGGTTTGTGATTCGAAGATATATGGTTTTGTTGCCGACCGGAGTCGAATTGTTCTGCGGAATAGTGAAAGTGACCAGAAGCTGTTTTGCTTTGGTAATGTTTTTCTCGGTCTTTCCGTTTTTCTTAAGTCCGGTAAGCGAGACCCCCGTCACGTTCAGTTTTTCGGCAAGGGTCATACGTTCGCTAAGATTCTCGTTGCGTCGCGTTTCCTCGGCTACCCGGGAAGTCAATTGCTGGTTCTGGGCCTTGATTTCAGTGTTTTCGGCACGAAGTACACCGTTCTCCTTGTTGAGCGAGTCGATTTGAGCAATGTAATGGCGCAGGAGTCCTTTCAGTGTGTTGATCTCCGACTGTAGTTCTGAGATGCGTTTAGCGCTTTTTACTTTCTCTGATTTCAGTTCCTTGATGAGCTGCTCTACTTTAGCTTTCGCTGCGGTATATTTTGCAAGAATGGTATCGCTGGCGAGGGTCTGCGCCTGATTTTCGTAATGCTGGAATTCTGCATTTACGGCTTCGAACTCGTTGGTGAGCTGCAGTTGGTCGTTTTCAAGTTTCAGTTCCTCATTCTGCAACCGGGCCTGCTCGACGTCGCTTTTAAGCGAGGCGACCTGGGTTATGCCGAACACTACGGCGATAAGAAGAAGTACAGCGAGTCCGATGACAACCCACAGCATCGGTGTTCCTTTTTTGTTCATACTCTTTGTGACATTTATAATAATGTGCAAAGTTACAAATCACTGCCGAGGAAAGCAAATTTTTCGATACTGGGTTTTAAATTATGTGTAGAAAACCAAAAATTCCCGCTGTAACGGAATCAGATAACCGCCGGCGGGAATTTCTAAGAGGTTTGCGTATGCGAAACTTGTGGCGCATACAAGAATTTTCAGATTAGTGTTTCCAGAACATCAGGGGAGGGATTGACAGCAATAATCTGACCTTCCGGATTGATTAAGAAAGAGCAATTACCCCGATCGAGCCGATAAGCATTGATGATTTCAGACGCTTCTGTCGGACAGAGGTAGAACTGCGACTTCGCACTAAGATTGTCTCTGCGCACTATCTCGCGAAAAAGGCGCTCGCTACGGTCGAGATTGACCGACAAGAGACAAAATCGTTCTTCGGAAACGTTGCGTGTAACAGTCTCATAATCGACTGTTGCAATACGCGAGGCGGCGTCTGTCGAATCCCAGAAATTGAGAAGGATGTAACGCCCTTTCAGATCGGAAAGCGAGAATGAGGTCTCGTTGCTGCTTAGCGTGAATTGCGGAGCGGCGTAGCCTTCAGCGGCCTTGGCCACACGCGGAGTGTGAGCCGAAACTGAAAGAAGAAGAACGGCGAAGAACGCAATGACAAGCATTGGTTTCTTCATTAAAACACGATTTATGTTCAACTTGAGAATCCGAGGGCATGGGGAAGATTATGCATCGTTCCGATACCCCTCTCGGACTCTTGCCGATTTTCGGCTGGAGCCTGACTCTTCAGGCCTCCTTTTAAGTATTATTACGCTGCAAAGTTACGTAAGTTTTCCGGGATAGCCAAATAATCGTGCTCAACGTCAGCTGCTTAACGGATGAAAGTTGTTCGAAACGTACTCCTCAAGCGGCTTTCACGCTGTTGTTAAATTTAGTTAAAGGTATGCTGTACGGCATGTTTTTAGGGCATATATTTCGCTTTTGCGAGTGATTGCCCCGACATATAGAACTCCGGTGAAAGCAAGAAATCGAGTGAAACTTCCGGGTTGTTACGGATGTAGGAAACAACAATCCTGTGGCCGATGAAACGTCCGGCACGCCCCGGTGCTTCCGGATTCAGAAGGGTTGTTGCGGGAGCCGGATTTATCATGGCCGAAAGATCGGAGGGAACGGTGGAATAAAGCAGCCGGCGTGTGATGAGAGCTTCCCATGCCTGCTTTTCATTCTCGTTCAGCCATGAAAGCTGATCATAACCGTAGCCGAGCGCCGTTTTCTCGTCAATGCCGCATATTTGCATAAGCGCTTCCACAACTGCTCCTTCGTAGAGGATTTTGTTGAGAAGGGATGGATATGCGGTTTCGGAATGGAAAGGATAACCGATTCTTATAGCCGCCTCAGTGAGGTCGACGGGCAGAAAGTGTGGGGTTTTAGTTGTCCGGAGATAACGTGGAAAATCATTGTAAGCCTCGAAGTCTGCGCCGAGATAGTGGTTAAGTCCTACAAAAACCATGGAGTCTTTAAAGAAAACCGATTGGTTGTAAGGAAGTACTATGGCATAGACATCGTAGCGCGGGGCATCGGGGAGCTGTTTTTCGAGCCGGTGGTAGATCCTCCCGAGAGCCGTTGATATTGAATCTGTTGAGGTGAAAAACGAATCTATGGCGGCTGAGAAATATAGCGTAGACTGACTCTGTGCATAATCTTTAAGCGAGGACGAATTCAGCTCACCTCTTCCGGTAACGTCGAAAAGCGCCTGCGCAGCCCGGTGCATTGGCGCCACTTCATCCATCTGCCCCGACGAAAGCACGTGATCCAGACGGTTGATTCTCACTGGAACAGTATTTTCGGAATTCGAGGGTGAACAACATGCTACTGTTGCCGAGAGTGCTGATATGAATAGGATGTGGAGTAGTCTTTTCATTAATTCATGCTTGAAGATGCAAATTTAGCAAAAAAACTACTAATGGCAGTATGAATGGCCCTCGAGGATGAATTATTGGGAGAAATACGATATATTTTGGCGAAATAGGCTAAAAATTGAGATTGCAAGGGTGAAAATATGGAAGCATTTACTAACTTTGCAAGGATTTATGGACTTATGGTACAAACCGTTCGCAACATATTCAGACTCGTAGCTGTTCTGGCCATTATGGCGGGGGCGTCTGAGAGTGCGCTTAGTGCCAGGGATTTCACAGTGGTTATCGACGCCGGGCATGGCGGTAAAGATGCGGGTGCGCTCGGAACCAAGACCAATGAAAAAAGCATAAATCTGAAAGTTGCCCGCAAACTCCGCTCGCTTCTCGACAAAGAGAAAAATATGAAGGTGGTGATGACGCGCTCTACCGACAATTTCGTTACCCTGCAGGGCAGATGCGACATTGCCAACAGCAACAAAGCCGATATTTTTGTGTCGATCCACGCTAACGCCATCGACAGGAAGTCGAAGAGAAGCAAAACAATAAAAGGCGCTTCGGTCTACACGCTCGGACTAAGCCGCACGACCGCCAATCTTGAAGTGGCCATGCGCGAGAACGGAGTGATGAAACTTGAAAAAGATTATTCTACAACATATCAGGGCTTTGACCCTAATTCCGCAGAAAGCTACATAATGTTCGACCTTATGCAGCACAGCAATCTCGACCAAAGCATATCGCTTGCCGGAGCTGTTCAGCGCGAATTGGTGGCTACAGCGGGGCGCAAAAATCTCGGTGTGAAGCAGGCTCCGTTCTGGGTGCTTGTGAAAACAGGTATGCCGGCCATCCTTGTCGAACTCGACTTTATATGCAATCCCGATGAGGAGGCTTTCATGTGGTCTGACGAAGGAAGCGACAAACTCGCCCGCGCCATATACAACGGAATAAAAAAGTACCGCAACGGCGAAAGCTCCGCAACGGCGAAGAAACAAAGGCAGCAGCCTGAACCCGACCCTTGTCCGGAGCCGACAGACACGCCGCGGGAGGCTCCCCGGGCGGTCAGACCTGCTCCCGAAACCAAGCCGGCGGCAGGACAGATTGAATACAGAGTGCAGTTCCTTACTTCGGGCAGCAAGCTCAAGGCAGGCGACAGGCGGTTCAAGGGATTGAAACCGGTCGACTCATACCGCGACGGCGGAATCGTAAAATACACTTACGGTTCCACTACCTCCATGAAAGAAGCGAACAAGATTTTAAAAGAAGTCAAACAGTTGTTTCCCCAAGCGTTTGTTATAAAAATGCGCGACGGGAAACGTGTGAAATGAATCGAAAAATATGAAAAAACCTTTTTTGAAAGAAACCATAATCGGACTCACTGTCCTTGTGACTCTTCTGGTGCTGTTTTTTGGCATAGATTATCTGAAAGGCATAAACGTCTTCAAGGCGGCCAATTACTATTATGTGTCGTATACCAACGTGACTGGTCTCGCGCAGTCGGCTCCCGTAACGGTCAACGGATTTAAGGTTGGCGTCGTACGCGATATCCAGTATGAATACGACAATCCAGGCCATGTAAGAGTTGAACTTAGCCTCGACAAAAACCTTCGTGTACCTGCCGGTTCGAAGGCAATTCTCACAACCGATATGCTCGGCACCTCCACAATCGTGCTTAAAATGTCGGACGCCGGCGGATTCCACAACGTCGGCGATAAGCTGATAGGAGAGAATGCGGCAGGGCTTATGGATCAGGTGTCGGGTGAACTCATGCCCTCTGTCGTATCTATGACTCCGAAAATTGACTCGATACTGACGGCCGCCAATAACATAGCGTCGGATCCCGCACTTCTTTCGGCAGTTCAGCATCTCGACCGGGTGATGGCTAATCTTGAAGTGACAACGTCGCAAATCAACCACGCATTGGCCGGAATGCCCGCCATTGTGCAGAACGCCAACGCCGTATCTGCGAACCTTAAGGACATTTCTGGAGCGTTGTCGGAGCTCAGTCAGGAATTGAAAAATGCGCCGATTGATTCGACGATGAACCACCTCAACGAAATTTCGGCAAATCTTGAGAGGGCTACGGCGCAGCTGAATTCAACCAACTCGTCGCTCGGCCTTCTTCTGAATGACCCCTCGCTGTACAACAACCTCAACAGCACGTCGGCCCATATCGACAGCATACTGATCGATCTTCAGCGCCAGCCCAAACGATACATACCCGCCATCAAGGTGTTCTGACCCAGGCGTTGATGCCTGAAGAATATTCTTCTTAGCATTTTTTTAATGCTGCCGGCGGGGATATTCGGACTAATATTTGTATATTTGTCGATAATTCGTAAATTTTTCAGATGCTTCGCCGATTATACAGAATATACATTATAATTCTTGCAATAACAAGTTCCGGACTCAACGGCATTGCGCAGATCAACACTGACCAAGTAATGCGCATAGGTCGTAATACGCTGTATTTCGAGGATTATGTGCTTTCGATTCAGTATTTCAATCAGGTTATTGCCGCCAAGCCTTATCTCGCCCAGCCATACTTCTATCGCGCCATAGCGAAACTCAACCTCGACGACTACAAAGGTGCGGAGGAGGATGCTTCCGCAGCTATCGAACGCAACCCGTTTATTACGGATGCATACGAGGTGCGCGGTGTGGCCCGACAGAATCAGGGTAAGCCCCGGGAGGCAATAGAAGATTATAACCAGGCGTTGGAGCAACTGCCTGAAAACCGCGGTCTTATGTATAACAAGGCGCTTGCCCAGCAGGAATCCGACGACCTCTCCGGAGCTTCAGAAACGTATGAATCCCTGCTTAAATCTTTTCCCGGTTTCGACGCGGGCTACATAGGCAGGGCAAGGCTCCGACTTGAGCAGAAAGATACTGTAGGGGCGCTTGCTGACGTGAACAAAGCTTTGGAACTCAACAAGAACGCCGTAAACGGATATCTGCTCCGTGCTGATATTTCAATCAATAGCCACAAAGATTATCAGAAGGCACTCGACGATATGAACGAGGCCATCCGTCTTGAGCCCCAGTATCCGGGATTTTTTATAAACAGAGCGTATATTAAATATATGCTCGACGACTATTTCGGAGCTATGGCTGACTTTGACTACTCGCTGCAGCTTGACCCCGACAATACGGCGGCGCTTTTTAATCGCGGTATGCTGCGGGCGGAGGTACACGACACTAACAAGGCAATCGACGACTTCTCGCGCGTGCTGGCTCTGAACCCCGTCGACTATAAGGCGCTTTACAACCGCTCGATGCTCTATGGCGAAATAGGAGCTTACAAAGAAGCGCTTGCCGACCTCGGGAAGGTTATAGAGGCGTTTCCCGACTTTGCCGCTGCATACTTCCTCCGCTACGACCTCCGCCGGCGTCAGGGCGACATGGCGGCAGCTAAACGTGATTACGACAAATCGATGGCTCTCGCCAAAACTCGTGTTAAGAAATCCGGAGCCGATACCGTGGCGTCCGGACAGTCCGGCGACAATACCGGTACCGATGGCGTGTTTCCGGAGCTGACGGCGGAAAACAGCGAGACTCAGGAGCAGGTCAAACAGCGGTTTACATCGCTCACCACCATCGACGACAATACTCGCGACGACCGCGTGTTCAACAACAAGAACATTCGGGGAAAAGTACAGGATCGCAATGTCAATATAGAACTCGAGCCCATGTTTGTGGTTACGTATTATACTTCGCCCACCGAACTCAAGCAGAGTGGCGATTACATACGTGAGGTTGATGACCTCAACTACACCAGAATGTTGCGCTACGTGCTTCAGGTAACTAACCACGAACCGCAGATGAGCGACGAAAACGCCATCCAGTCGCATTTTAATTCCATAGACTATTACAACTCATACATCTCCACTCATACTCCGAGAGCAATTGACTACTTCGGACGGGCTATGGATCTGTTTACCACCCGAAATTATCCTGCGGCCGTCGAAGACCTCAACCGGGCCATCGCTCTGACTCCCGACTTTACGATTGCCTACCTTGTCAGGTCGGTGGCGCGCTATCGCGACCGCGGACATTTCCGCGATGAGAGTGCCGGACATGCGGCCGGAGTGCCGGATGCGGCTGTCAGCAACATCCGGGCTCAGATGCAAGGCGTGATTGACGACCTCGATACGGTAATTAAACTTTCTCCGGAAATGGCGATTGCCTATTACAATAAAGGCGTAGTGTTCGCCGAGCTTCAGGACTACACCGGGGCAATCAGCGCCTTTAATAAGGCCATAGAGTTAAAACCGGATTTCGGCGAGGCCTTTTATAACCGCGGTTTCTCTTACCTGCGTCTCGGCAACAAGGACGCAGGCATCTCCGACCTCAGCAAAGCCGGAGAACTCGGAATAGTGCCGTCCTACAACCTGCTGAAAAGAATGACAAGATAAAATATTAATACCTTAATACTAACCGGATCATGTTAACGAAAGAAAATCTCGACTACATTGAGGCCAAAGGCATATCGCCCGAAAAGGTTGAGGCTCAGCTTCAGCGTTTTGTGACAGGCTTCCCGTATCTCACCATAAAGGATGCCGCCCGTGTGGGTGCAGGAATAATGCGCCTTACTCCTGCGGAAGAGGATGCTGCCGTAAGCCGCTGGCAGGAGTATCTCGACCACGGTGGCGAAGTGGCCAAATTCGTGCCGGCTTCCGGCGCGGCGTCGCGTATGTTCAAGGCTTTGTTCGCATTCGTCGACGGCGGTACCGACGATCTCGCTTCATCGGCCCCTGTAGAGGCATTGATTTCCAACATCTCAAAACTGCCGTTCCTTCCCGAACTCAGTGCTGCTTGCGGAAAACTTTACGGAAAATCTCTCGACGAGCTGCTCAGCGAAGGCCGCAACCGCGATATTATCGCAGCCATCGTAAAACCTGAGGGAATGAATTACGGCGGTCTGCCCAAAGGCCTTTTGAAATTCCACACTTATCCCGAAGGTTCCCGTACGCCTGTTGAGGAGCACCTTACCGAGGGAGCGCAGTCGGCTGCCAACAGCAAAGGCGTGGTAAACCTCCACTTCACTGTTTCAACTAATCATCGCAAGCTTTTTGAGGAGAAATTGCGTGAAGTTGTTCCGGCAACAGAGGCCCGTACCGGAGTTAAATTCAATATCTCATTGAGTGAGCAGAAACCGTCGACCGATACCATTGCTGTCAATCCCGACAATACGCCTTTCCTGCAGGACGGTCATCCGCTCTTCCGGCCCGGAGGCCACGGCGCGCTCATAGAGAATCTCAACGATATGGAAAGCGCCGTTGTGTTCATCAAGAATATCGACAATGTGGTGCCCGATTCGCGCCGCGCCGACACAATCCGTTACAAGAAGGTGATTGCCGGTCTGCTTCTTGAAGTTCACGACAAAATCGAACAGTATCTCATAGCGCTTGAGGAGAAAAACTACACCGCCGACAGCCTTAAGGAAATGCTCGATTTTATGAGCACGACACTAAATATAGATCACGCAGGTGCAGAAAAACTTGACTCTGATGCCGTTGTCGCTTACATTGCCCGCAAACTCAACCGTCCGCTGAGAGTATGCGGAATGGTACGCAACGAAGGCGAACCCGGCGGAGGCCCGTTTATTACCGTTAATCCCGACGGAACTGCGTCGCCCCAGATTCTCGAAAGCAACCAGGTCGACACCTCGCGTGAGGACTATAAGAAGATGATGTCGTCGGCAACCCACTTCAATCCGGTAGACCTTGTATGCTATATCAAGGATATCCATGGCAAGAAGTTCAGTTTGCCCGATTATGTCGACCCCGATACCGGATTCATATCCTCAAAGTCGAGCAACGGCAAGGAACTGCGCGCGCTTGAGTTGCCCGGACTTTGGAACGGAGCCATGAGCGACTGGAACACCGTCTTTGTCGAAGTGCCGATCTCAACGTTCAACCCCGTGAAGACTGTAAACGACCTTCTCCGTCCTGCTCATCAGAACGGCTGATCCGGAAAACGATTGAATAATGAAGCGGGATGATGCCGCACGGTTTCATTCCGCTTCATTTCGTCTCTATCCAACCTTATTTCTTCTGGATTGTTAAATTTATAAATGATGTTTGAAATATGAACAAGCGAGAGGAAATAAAACGGATATACAGGGACTGTTTCAACGACTCGGACTCTTACATCGAACTGGTTTTCGACCGTGTCTATCGCGACGGAGAGGCAATGCTTCACCTCGGTGCCGACGGACAGCCTGTAAGCGCTCTGTTGCTTCGACGCTATGAAATGTCGTTCCATGGAAGTATAGTGCCGACAGGCTATATTTTCGGAGCCGGTACGCGCCGTAAACAGCGCGGCAAAGGTTATATGGGCCAGCTCATATTGGAAGCCCTGCGGTTTGCCCGCGAAAGGGGCGATATGATGGTAAGTCTGATTCCGGCGTCTGCTCCGCTTTTCTATTACTACGCCTCTTTCGGGTTTAAAAGCGTGTTTTACGTTAAAGAACAACGCTTTACGGCTTTTCATGCTTTCCCCGGAGAAGACGGATATCATCCAATGGAGAATAATCTCTCCGATGAGTGCTGGGAGGCGTTCAACCGATTCCAGACTCAGCGCAAATGTGCGGTTCTGCACACCCGCTCCGACTATTTCAACATTGTTGAAGACAACAGGCTCGACGGAGGTGACATTGCGGTGATGGAAGCTGACGACGATGACTGCGGCAGCCGGATAGTCTCGATGGCTTTTTCTGTACTTAAAGACGGAATCATTCTCGTGACCGATCTGATGGGTGAAAGCCGGGATGCCCGCGTGGCGGCTCTCCGGCAGCTCCGTGCCCTGCATTCCGACATGCCGATGCTCCTGCTCGGTTATCCCGACGACCCGGAGGGCGGCCGGCTTATTCCGAGAGCAATGGGTAGAATAGTCAATGCCGAACTTTGTCTTCAGACCGTGGCCGCCGCGCATACCGGACTTCATTGCACCATCAGAATTTCCGATCCGCTTCTCGGAGATCTTAACAGCGGGGTTTTCGCTATAGCCGACGGAATGGTTTCGCGGCTTTCTGCCACTCCTGCAAAGCTCGATTTCGATGTGCCGGTCGACGTTTTCACCGCCATGGTATTCTCAAGCGGACATATAGGTGAAATTCTCGGTTTTCCTGCTGTGCGTCCGCGAATTAGCCTTATGCTTGATTAAATTGTAAACAACCTCTAATTATTTGTCAGAAAGATATGATTGTCAATTCAGCACGTTTTGAAATAAGCAACAGTTCTGTAAAAAAATGTCCTGATACCTCTCTCCACGAGTATGCATTCATCGGCCGATCCAACGTAGGTAAGTCATCTCTTATCAATATGCTGACAGGCCGGGCCAAACTTGCCAAAACATCCTCAACTCCGGGTAAAACATTGCTGATTAACCATTTTCTGATTAACGACCGATGGTATATCGTCGACCTCCCCGGCTACGGCTACGCCCGGCGTGGAAAATCACAGCGCGACGATCTCCAGTCTATGATTGAAGGATACATCCTTAACCGTAGCCAGATGACAAATCTTTTCGTGCTTATCGACTCTCGCCACGCTCCAATGAAGATCGACCTCGATTTTTTCGGCTGGCTTGGAGAGAACGGTGTGCCATTCTCTATCGTATTCACCAAACTCGATAAACTCGGTCCGGAGGCTGGCAAGCGCAACGTCAGGGCTTATTGTACCCGGCTTCTTGAAACATGGGAGGAGCTGCCCCCTGTATTCCTTACTTCGAGTGAGGACGGCCGGGGCCGGGAACAGATTCTCGACTATATCGAGGAGCTCAACCGCCTTCCTGTAGGTGGAAATGACGGTTTTCAAGCGGAAAAGTGAAAACAATACCCAGACTACGTTTGTTTCTTTTTCAAAACAAATCTATTTTTGATTAAGTAACTCTTGAAAATTAATTTATACTTAATGCGGGATTTATTTCGAGGAAAAATCGAAGTGTGAAGAGGACGTATAAAAGTTTCCCGGAGTTACTTTGTAAAAAGAATATTTACGTTTAATTTTAAGAGATACTTATGGAAAAGAAAAACAAACAGCAGGCGGATTTGCACAATCCTGCCGACATTATGCCTGGCGTTCAGACCGACATCGCCGATAAAGATAAAGTAGATAAAAAAGCGGTGAAACAGGAGGTAAGGATTCTCAACAATAATCCGCGCAACGACGACTGAACGGTTTTAGAGAATGTTTGGATTATAACATAAGTCAGATTTAATCATTCTCTTAGGGAAGAAACATCGGAGCCGCAGGCAGAAGCAGATTTCGAGCTTCAGCCGGGCGGCTTTTTTGTGCATTTTGCCTTTTTGATGCTTAATGGAGGTTGCGGCTGACATATTGATATGGCAAATGATTGATTTGTGATAATTATTTCTTAACTTTGCGCCTAAATTATCAAATCAGAAAGAACCCAATGAAAGTATTGAAATTCGGAGGCACGTCGGTTGGTTCTGCAGAGCGCATCCGCCACGTCGCTTCGCTCGTGCAGCCGCGCGGCAAAAACATCATTGTGCTTTCCGCAATGTCGGGAACAACCAACACTCTCGTGGAGATATGCGACTATCTCTATAAGAAGAATTATACCGGCGCAAAGGAAACCATTAACAATCTCGAATCGAAATATCTCAAGACTCTCGCCTCGCTTTATGATAACCACGAAAGCCGCGAGAGGGCTCTGAAAGAAATAAAATCGTGCTTCAACTATATAAGGTCATTCACACGCGAGCCGTTTACATCGGCAGAGGAGAAGATTATCCTCTCGCAGGGCGAGATAATGTCGGTGGCAATGATGACCATACTTCTGAACGAACGTGGTGCCAACGCTGAAGCACTTCCGGCTCTCGAGTTCATGAAAACCGGCGAATACGGTGAACCCGATTTCAATTACATCTCCCTTCACCTGCAGTCGCTTCTCGACAAATATTGCGACGCCGGCATATACGTCACACAAGGTTTCATCTGCCGTAACGACAAAGGGGAGGTCGATAATCTCGAACGTGGCGGCAGTGACTACACGGCTTCTATAATCGGAGCCGCTATCAATGCCGACGAAGTCCAGATATGGACAGATATCGACGGTATGCACAACAATGACCCCCGTTTCGTTGAAAATACCAGACCGGTCAGTCATCTCCATTATGAGGAAGCTGCCGAACTTGCTTATTTCGGAGCGAAAATTCTGCATCCAACCTGCGTTATTCCTGCTAAGGTCAACAATATTCCCGTCTGCCTTCTCAACACCATGGAGCCGGAGGCCCACGGAACCATCATAGACAATGAAAGCGGAGAGGCATGCATTAAGGCTGTGGCTGCGAAAGACAATGTGGTGGCCATCAAAATCAAATCGAGCCGCATGCTCATGGCATATGGATTCCTTTCCAAGGTATTCGAAACCTTCGAACGGTTCAAAACTCCTGTCGACATGGTGGCGACGAGTGAGGTAGGAGTGTCGCTGACAATCGACTCCGAACGTCATCTCATTGAGATCGTGGATGCCTTGAAAGAATACGGAACTGTCACCGTCGACCGCGATATGGTCATTGTCTGCGTGGTCGGAAGCCTCGAGTGGACCAATACCGGTTTTGAGACTATGGCTCTCGACGCCATGCGCGATATACCGGTCAGAATGATTTCATACGGTGGTTCAAACTATAATATTTCATTTCTTATCCGCCGCGAGGACAAGGTCAGGGCTCTCAACCAGTTGAGCGACTTTCTGTTTGGAAACAATGCTGAAAAACGGTAACCGGATGAATACACCCTTTTACTATTACGACATGCGTTTGCTCGACGCGACGCTTGCTGCCGTAAAGTCGGCAATTGCTCCCGACAGCAGTTTTAAGGTTCACTATGCTGTTAAAGCCAATGCCGATAAAGAAATTCTGGAGCGCATAAGTGCGGCCGGATTCGGTGCTGACTGTGTGAGCGGTTGGGAAATCGAAGCAGCTTTGGCAAGCGGCTTTCCGGCAAAAAAAATTGTTTATGCCGGAGTGGGAAAGAGCGACAATGAAATTATTCTCGCGCTGAAAAGCGGCATAGGTTGCTTCAACGTCGAGTCAATGCAGGAACTTGAGGTGATAAGCTCTATTGCCTCCTCGCTCGGACTGACCGCCGACATTGCCCTGCGTGTAAACCCCAATATCGACGCCCATACCCATGAGTATATAACTACCGGACTCTCTGAAAACAAGTTCGGCATAAATCTTGACCAGCTCGATGCCCATATCTCGGCAGCAATCACCCTGCCGGGTCTTAATCTTACCGGGTTGCATTTCCATATAGGTTCGCAGATTACCGACATGGAGCCGTTTGCGATGCTATGCGATACAATCAACCGCCTTCAGGATCTCTATGAGGCTGAAAACATAAGATTCAGAACGATAAACGTAGGTGGAGGCCTCGGTATCGACTATGTCGACCCGACAGCGCATCCTATACCAGATTTCAGACGCTACTTCGGCGTGTTCGGCTCTAAACTGATTCTTCGACCCGGACAGGAGGTGCATTTTGAACTGGGACGCTCAATCGTGGCCCAGTGCGGGTCACTTATTACGCGCGTACTATATATAAAGGAGGGCACCTCCCGTCGCTTTGCTATTGTCGATGCCGGCTTTACCGATCTTATCCGGCCTGCACTTTATAATGCTTACCACAAAATAGAGAAAGCTGGTGCCGACTACCGCCCCGTGCATGTCAGCGAAGATACCCCTACGCTCCTTTACGATGTAGTAGGCCCGATTTGTGAGTCGTCCGACTGTTTCGCTAAGGATGTCAATCTGCCCGAACTCCGGCGAGGTGACCTGCTGACAATCCGGTCGGCCGGAGCCTACGGCAGAGTGATGGCATCGCAATATAATCTACGCCCGATTCCGGAAGGTTTATATAAAGGATAGGCTCAATTAACTAAAAAATATGTTGAATAACATATAATTTTATTGCTTTAGTTTAAATTTTATAGTGTAACTTTACGGCGTGAAATAAGTGTAAAACCGACACTTATTTCACGCCGTAAATCTTACCGCTGAAATCTTTGAATCTATTAACCATAATACAAGCAATCAACTTATTATGAGCACCTTAAAAATCGCTGCGGTTATCGCAGTATCCGCTCTTTGTCTCGGAGCCTGCACGCAAGGCTCGAAACAGCCCGAACTCACAAAGTCCGGACTGAATCCCGAGAACTTCGCACGTGAGTACAACGGCAAGAAAACCGCTCTTTACAAACTTGTCAACGCCAATGGAATGGAAGTGTGCGTAACCAACTTCGGCGGTCGAATCGTTTCGATTATGGCACCCGACAAAACCGGTGAACTGCGCGATGTGGTTCTCGGTTTCGACAGTGTGGCTGCCTATTTCCCCGAGAACAATCTAAGCGATTTCGGCGCGTCTATCGGACGTTACGCCAACCGAATCAACCAGGGTAAGATCGTTATTGACGGCGACACTATCCAGCTTCCACAGAACAACTTCGGACACTGCCTTCACGGCGGTCCCACCGGATGGCAGTATCAGGTTTACGACGCCCAGCAGCCTAATGACTCCACGGTGGTGCTGACAATGCATTCCCCCGACGGCGACAACAACTTCCCCGGCAACGTGACTGCAACCGTAATCTACACCCTCACCGGCGACAATGCTGTCGACATCGCCTACAGCGCCACTACCGACAAGAAGACCGTCATCAATATGACGAATCACTCGTATTTCAACCTTTCCGGTGACCCCGCCAACAAGATTACCGACAATATCCTTTATATCAACGCCAACGAATACACCCCCGTTGATTCTACATATATGACAACAGGTGAAATCGTTACGGTAACCGATACCCCTATGGATTTCACAACTCCCAAAGCAGTAGGGCAGGACATCGAGGCAGACTTCATTCAGCTTAAGAACGGCAACGGCTACGACCACAACTGGGTGCTTGCCACCAAAGGCGACATCAGCGTGGCCGCCGTTACTCTTGAATCGCCCATTAGCGGTATCAAGCTCACCGTCTACACCGACGAACCCGGTATTCAGGTATATTCCGGTAATTTCCTCGACGGAACCCAGACCGGTAAAAATGGTAAGGTTTACCAGCAGCGCACAGGCATCTGCCTCGAGTCGCAGCATTACCCCGACAGCCCCAACAAACCCGAATGGCCCTCTGTAATCCTTGAACCCGGACAGACCTACACCAGCCATTGCATTTTTAAATTCGACACAGTAAAATAATAATCAATAACTATAAACATTCATCAGTATTATGGCATTACTTGACTGGATCGTCATCGGTCTATTCTTCATCGCCCTCATCGGCATTATCGTGTGGGTGATGCGTCAGAAGCAGAACAATGCGGCCGACTACTTCCTCGGAGGTAAGGACGCCACCTGGATTGCAATCGGTGCGTCGATTTTCGCTTCAAACATCGGTTCGGAACACCTCATCGGTCTTGCCGGCTCGGGCGCTTCGAGCGGCATGGCAATGGCCCACTGGGAAATCCAGGGCTGGATGATTCTTCTGCTCGGCTGGGTATTTGTTCCGTTCTATACCCGCTCCATGGTCTACACCATGCCTGAATTCCTTGAGAAACGCTACAATCCCCAGTCGCGTACCATTCTCTCCGTTATCTCTCTTATCAGCTATGTACTTACTAAGGTAGCCGTCACGGTCTATGCAGGAGGCCTCGTATTCCAGCAGGTGTTCGGTATCGACGAACTTTGGGGAATCGACTTCTTCTGGATTGCTGCTATAGGTCTCGTGCTTCTTACCGCTCTCTACACTATTTTCGGCGGTATGAAATCAGTCCTCTATACCTCAGTGCTTCAGACTCCTATCCTTCTTCTCGGTTCGCTCATTATCCTCGTGCTCGGTCTTAAGGAACTTGGCGGATGGGATGAAATGATCCGCATTTGCGACGGTGTGACCGTAAACGATTACGGCGACCACATGACCAATCTGATCCGCGACAACCGCGACCCGCAGTATCCCTGGCTTGGCGCTCTCATCGGCTCGGCCGTAATCGGTTTCTGGTACTGGTGTACCGACCAGTTCATCGTGCAGCGCGTACTCTCCGGCAAGGATGAGAAAGAAGCTCGCCGCGGTACTATTTTCGGAGCATATCTGAAACTTCTCCCCGTTTTCCTTTTCCTCATCCCCGGTATGATTGCATTCGCAATTCATCAGAAATACATCGGCGCGGGTGGCGAAGGCTTCCTTCCCATGCTTCCCAACGGCAATGTTAACTCCGACGCAGCTTTCCCCACTCTCGTGGCTAAACTCCTTCCCGCCGGTGTGAAAGGCCTCATCGTATGCGGTATCCTTGCTGCGCTGATGTCATCGCTCGCTTCACTGTTCAACTCCTCTGCCGCTCTCTTCACCATCGACTTCTACCAGCGCTACAAACCTAACACAGATCCTAAGAAACTCGTCCGCATCGGTCAGGCCGCTACCGTGGTTATCGTAGTTCTCGGTATCCTCTGGATCCCTGTAATGCGCTCCGTCGGCGATGTGCTCTACCTCTATCTTCAGGATGTTCAGTCGGTTCTCGCTCCGGGTATCGCCGCAGCATTCCTTCTCGGTGTATGCTGGAAGCGCACTACCGCCCAGGGTGGTATGTGGGCGCTTATCACAGGTCTTGTAATCGGTCTCTGCCGCCTCGGCGCCAAGGTTTATTACAGTAACGCTGCCGTTGTTCCCGGCGGAAACGAGAGCAATTGGTTCCAGTATCTCTTCTACGATGTGAACTGGCTCTTCTTCTGCGGCTGGATGCTCGTGTTCTGCCTCCTCGTGGCTATCGTGGTAAGCTTCTTCACCAAAGCTCCCGATCCTGCAAAAATCCAGGGCCTCGTGTTCGGTACCTCCACTCCCGAGCAGCGTGCTGCAACCCGCGCAAGCTGGAACGCATGGGATGTTATCAACTCCGTGATCATCCTCGGCATCACCGCAGCCTTCTATATCTATTTCTGGTAATACAGGACAGCATTATTTCAGGGCGGCGGACAATCTGCATCCCGGCGTAAATCCGCCGCCCGTTTTTCTAATTATTTACCTTTAGAACAAATGACAGAATTTTACGGCCACAACCCTCGGTTTCATGTAGGTGTAGACTGTATAATTTTCGGACTTAATGCCGGAAAGCTGTCTGTTCTCCTCACCAAGCGACAGTTTGAACCTGAAAAGGGGAAATGGTCTCTTATGGGCGGTTTCGTACAGAACGGCGAGAGCGTCGACGATGCTGCCAGGCGTGTGCTCTATCAGCTCACCGGCCTCGATAATGTTTTCATGGAGCAGGTCGGTGCTTTCGGAGCCGTGGATCGTGATCCCGGCGAACGGGTTATCTCGGTTGCTTATTTCGCACTGCTCGGACTCGATGATTTCGATTTCGACAGCGTAAGCCGCCACCACGCAGTCTGGGTAGGCATCAACGAATTGCCTGAACTCGGATTCGACCATCCCCAGATGATAGAGCGGGCGCTCTTCACCATGAGGCGCAAGTTCTCTACCGAACCCATCGGGTTCAATCTCCTCCCGAAAATGTTCACCCTGTCGCAATTTCAGTCGCTTTACGAAACAATTCTGGGCGAGACTATCGACAAGAGGAATTTCCGCAAGCGTGTGGCTGAGCTCGAATGCATAGAGAAAACCGAGTTTATCGACAAGACCGGCTCACGCCGGGGTGCGGCCCTCTACACGTTTAACGACTCCGTCTATCACTCTCATCCTAAATTTAAAATCTGAAAGAATCATGCTTGAAGAATTGAAAGAAAAAGTTTTCCGTGCGAATCTTGACCTTGTCAAACACGGACTCGTTATATTTACCTGGGGCAACGTCTCCGGTATAGACCGCGAGAAGGGTCTCGTGGTAATCAAACCGAGCGGCGTTGACTACGACACTATGAAAGTCGACGATATGGTGGTTGTCGACCTCAATACCGGCAAGGTAGTGGAGGGCAACCTCCGTCCCTCGTCCGACACTCCCACCCATCTCGCCCTCTACCGTGCGTTTCCTGAAATAGGCGGTGTGGTTCACACCCATTCCACCTACGCCACTGCCTGGGCAGAGGCCGGGAAGGATATCCCCAACATCGGTACGACCCATGCCGACTACTTCTATCAGGCGATTCCCTGCACTGCCGACATGACGGAGGCAGAGGTAAAGGGCGACTACGAGCTTGAGACCGGCAACGTCATCATCAAGCGTTTCGAAGGAATGAATCCTGTCCACACTCCCGGTGTGCTCGTTAAGAATCACGGCCCGTTCGCCTGGGGCAAGTCTCCTGCCGACGCTGTCCACAATGCCGTTGTGATGGAGCAGGTAGCGAAGATGGCTTTCGTTGCTTTCAGCGTCAATCCCGATCTCACAATGAACCCGCTGCTGATTGAAAAACATTTCAACCGCAAGCACGGTCCGAATGCCTACTATGGTCAGGCTAAAAAATAACGATTTTTACTTTAAACTAATAACATAACACTTAAAACTTGAATAAAATGGCAACTTTTGACAATTACGAAATCTGGTGGATAACCGGCGCACAGCTTCTTTACGGTGGCGACGCAGTAGTGGCAGTCGACGCTCATTCAAAAGAAATGGTCGATGGTCTCAACAACTCCGGAAACCTTCCCATAAAGGTGGTCTACAAAGGAACCGCAAACTCTTCGCGCGAGGTGGAGGATCTGATGAAAGCAGCCAACAACGATGCCCGCTGTATCGGTATCATCACCTGGATGCATACTTTCTCTCCCGCTAAAATGTGGATCCACGGTCTGCAGCAGCTCCGCAAACCGCTTCTTCACTTCCACACCCAGTACAATGCCGAAATTCCGTGGAATACCATGGATATGGACTTCATGAACCTCAATCAGAGTGCCCACGGCGACCGTGAGTTCGCCCATATCTGCACCCGCATGCGCATCCGCCGCAAAGTGGTGACCGGCTACTGGAAAGACGAGGAGACCCAGAAGCATATAGCCGTCTGGCAGCGCGTCTGCGCCGGCTGGGCCGACGCTCAGGACATGCTCATCATTCGTTTCGGCGACCAGATGAACAACGTTGCCGTTACCGACGGCGACAAGGTTGAGGCCGAGGTGCGCATGGGCTACCATGTGGACTACATGCCCTTCAGCGAGGTTATGCCTTACTTCGACGCTGTGAAGGACGCCGATGTCGACGCTCTCGTGGCAACCTATTTCAAGGAATACGACCACGACGCAGCCCTCGAGGACAAATCTACCGAGGCTTACCGCAAGATATGGAACTCGGCGAAAGCTGAGCTTACCCTCCGTGCCGTGCTCAAGGCAAAAGGCGCAAAAGGCTTCACAACCAACTTCGACGATCTCGGCGACGTGAACGTTGAGACTACCGGACGCGGCTTCGATCAGATTCCCGGCCTTGCCTCACAGCGCCTCATGGCTGAAGGTTACGGCTTCGGCGCAGAAGGCGACTGGAAATCGGCTGCTCTTTACCGCACTCTCTGGGTCATGAACCAGGGTCTCGAAGGCGGCTGCTCATTCCTTGAGGACTATACTCTTAATTTCGACGGCAAGCAGAGCTCCATTCTTCAGGCCCACATGCTTGAGGTGTGCCCCCTTATCGCCGAACAGCGTCCCCGTCTCGAAGTTCATTTCCTCGGCATCGGCTACCGCAAGACCCAGACTGCACGCCTGGTGTTCACAAGCAAACCCGGCAACGGCGTGACCGCTACGGTAGTTGATCTCGGCAACCGCTTCCGCCTGATCGTAAACGACGTTGAGTGCATCAAGTCGAAACCGCTTCCCAAGCTTCCTGTTGCTTCCGCGCTCTGGATCCCGATGCCCAACTTCGAGGTCGGCGCAACCGCCTGGATGCTTGCCGGCGGTACCCATCATTCCTGCTTCGCTTACGGCATCACTCCTGAATTCTGGGAAGACTACGCTGAAATCGCGGGCATCGAGATGGTTCATATCGCCAAGGACACCACTCTTGAGAACTTCCGCCGCGACCTCCGCCTCGGTGAGGTATACTATATGCTCAACAAGTCGCTCTGCTAATCTGCTCCAGTCATGATAAACAAAGCAAAAGAAACCATAGAGGCGGGGAAGGCCATACTCGGCATAGAGTTCGGCTCCACCCGCATCAAGGCGGTTCTTATCGACGAGGAAAACCGTCCGATAGCCCAGGGCAGCCACGAGTGGGAAAACCAGCTTGTGGGCGGTCTGTGGACCTACAGCACCGAGGCAATCTGGTTCGGTCTGCAGGACTGCTACCGCGACCTCCGCGCCAACGTAAAGGAACTCTACAATGTAGAAATTGAATCGCTCGCGTCAATCGGCATCAGCGCCATGATGCACGGCTATATGCCTTTCGACCGTCAGGGCGAGATTCTCGTTCCTTTCCGCACCTGGCGCAATACCAATACGGCTGTTGCCGCCGCCAAGCTCTCGGAACTGTTCTATTACAACATTCCCCTGCGCTGGAGTATCTCTCATCTCTATCAGGCCATTCTCAACGGCGAGTCCCACGTGCCGGAAATCGCTTTCCTCACCACTCTCGCAGGTTATATCCACTGGCAGCTTACCGGAGAGAAGGTGCTCGGTGTGGGCGATGCTTCCGGAATGATTCCCGTCGACCCTGAAACTAAGAACTACAGCGCCGAAATGGTTGAGAAGTTCGATAAGCTCGTGGCTCCTTACGGATATTCATGGAAACTCGAGGATATTCTCCCGAAAGTTCTCCTTGCAGGCGAAAAGGCCGGCGTCCTCACGGAAGAAGGCGCCACACGCCTCGACATCTCCGGACATCTGAAAGCCGGAATTCCGCTCTGTCCTCCCGAAGGCGACGCCGGAACCGGAATGGTGGCCACAAATGCCGTAAAACAGCGTACAGGCAACGTTTCAGCAGGAACTTCGTCGTTCTCCATGATTGTGCTTGAGAAAGAGCTGTCGAAACCCCACGAGATGATCGACATGGTAACCACCCCCGACGGCAGCCTTGTGGCTATGGTGCACTGCAACAACTGCACGAGCGACCTCAATGCCTGGGTAGGCCTCTTCCGCGAGTACACCGAGCTGCTCGGAGTTCCGGTTGACATGAACGAAATCTACGGCAAATTGTATAACAACGCTCTCAGCGGCGATGCCGATTGCGGCGGTCTCGTTTCTTACAACTACTTCTCGGGAGAACCCGTAACCGGGCTTGCCGAGGGACGCCCGCTGTTCGTGCGTTCGGTCAACGACAACTTCACGCTCGCCAACTTCATGCGTGCTAATCTTCACGCTGCTGTAGCAGTGCTGAAAATAGGCAACGACGTGCTGTTCAACGAAGAGCACGTGAAGGTAGACCGCATCACCGGTCACGGCGGTCTGTTCAAGACCAAGGGAGTGGGCCAGCGCATACTGGCCGCCGCCCTCAACTCGCCGATTTCCGTAATGGAGACCGCAGGCGAAGGCGGAGCGTGGGGCATGGCTCTGCTTGCCTCGTTTGCAGTAAACAATAAGAACGACCGCACTCTCGCCGACTACCTCGAGACAGAAGTGTTTGCCGGCAATACCGGATTCAGCATCGCCCCGACGGCTGAAGAGGTAGAGGGCTTCAACCGCTACATAAAGAACTATACCGAGTGCCTCGGCATAGAGAGCGTGGCTGTTGAGCTAAAGAAGTAGGAGTCAACAATTTTATACCTGAAAAAGAGACTGTCTAACAAGTTTGGGCAGTCTCTTTTTATGGTCTACAGGCTAAAAAATAAGGCTTTCAAGCTGAATTTCAGCGCGAAAGCCTTTGTCATGTCATAGATTTTCAGTATATTTGTGTTGCAGGTAAACAACTGATAATCATAGCACAACATGGCAAAGTTAGCGATAAAATCCGACAATAGAAAACAAAATCTGCTTCTTCCACCATCGCTGGATGAACTCGTGCCCGAAAACCACATGGTAAGGGTTGTTGATGCAGTCATAGACCGTCTTGACATCAGCGATATCCTCTCGACCTACCGGGGCGGAGGCAACAGTGCCTTTAATCCTAAGATGATGCTCAAAGTGCTGGTCTTCGCATATCTGAGCAATGTGTACTCCTCACGCCGCATCGAGGACCTTCTCAGGAGAGATATCTATTTCATGTGGCTTGCAGGCATGAAGCGTCCGGACTTCCGCACTATCAATTACTATCGTG
>ERZ779889.170-NODE-170-length-88068-cov-6.292900_pt1 | contig 88068 bp, 88 predicted proteins | sample MGYA00511030_ERZ779889 | MGnify/ENA primary metagenome ERZ779889 (study PRJEB29588, sample SAMEA2160616) | human gut metagenome | biome: human gut; feature: human-associated habitat; material: faeces | place: Denmark | collected 2008/2010 ...
CGACACCGCCTTTTCCGGCAGAAAGGCGGCTGTCCCGACATAAATTCAATCTGCCGGAGAAACTGAGGAACTGAAAATGGCAAAAGAAAAAGATTATTCCAACCTTAAGCCCGGCGAACCCCTGAAGCAGTCCACAATGATGATTCTTTCTGTTGCGGCAGGCCTTCTGGTACTCCTGATCGTTCTTTCCTTCGTCTGGTTCAAATCCGCTATTCCCGTTTTTGTGGGTATCGGAATCCTGGCGTTTGCGATCCTCTGCACCCTGCCCAACCTTATCCCCTTCTTCAGAGGCAAGAAGATCGAACGTCTTATCAAACAGGGCAAATACAACCCCCCCAAGAAAAAGAACTTCAATCCCAACGACAGATGGGGCGACAGCCTGTAACGGCCGCCTTATCCGGGCGCGGCAAACACCGATCTAACTGAATAAAAAACCTGCAGGAAACGCAGTCGCGGGAACAGTGCCGAAAGGCCGTTTCTGAGGAAAGTCCGAGCTCCCATGGGCAGAATAACGGATAACGTCCGCCGAAGGCAACTTCCGGGAAAGTGCAACAGAAAAAAACAGCAGATTCGTCTGCAACGGTGAAAAGGTGGGGTAAGAGCCCACCGGGGCGACGGTAACGCCGCCCGTCAGTGTAAACCCTATTCGGAGCAATACCGCATACGGGACAGGGGGATACCCCCGGTGCGCCCATCACGTCCCAAAGGTAGCTGGAGATTTACGGTAACGTAAATTCGAGATAGATGACTGCATGCCGCTTTGCGGCTTACAGAACTCGGCTTATATTCCTGCAGGTATTTTTATGCCCATTCATATTGACAGCATTTTACATCAGTAAGGAGTATTCTTTCATATGGAATACGCAAACACACAAAGAAAGACAAAGATCGTCTGCACCCTCGGCCCTGCCTCCTCCGACATAGGTACGATCCGCGAACTTATGCTTGCGGGTATGGACGTGGCGCGTTTCAATTTTTCTCACGGAACCCACGAAAGCCATTTGCAGACGTTGGATATACTGAAACAGGTCCGGGATGAGCTGGATCTTCCCGTAGCGGCAATGCTTGACACCAAAGGACCGGAAATCCGCCTGAAAACGTTTTCCGGCGGCAAGGTCCTTTTGGAAAAGGGACAACTTTTCACCCTTACCACCCGGGACGTGGACTGCAACAGGGAAGTTGCGTCAATTTCCTACAAAGGGCTTCCGTCAGACGTTTCGGAGGGAACGACCATACTGATAGATGACGGACTTATCGAACTTACCGTCATAAAGGTAGGCGGAGAGGACATCGTCTGCCGCGTGGAAAACGGAGGGTATGTTTCGGACAGAAAGAGCATAAATGTACCAAACACGGACCTTTCCATGCCTTATCTGAGCGCTCAGGACAGATCCGACATAACCTTCGCCGCCGAAAACGGGTTCGATTTCATTGCGGCGTCTTTTGTCCGTTCCGCGGCAGACATTCTAGACATAAAAGCCCTTCTCAAGGAACTTGACTGCAACACAATAAACATCATCGCAAAGATAGAAAACCGCCGGGGTGTGGAAAATATCGATGAAATAATCGGAGTCTCCGACGGAATTATGGTCGCCAGAGGCGACATGGGCGTGGAAATTCCCTTTGAGGAGGTTCCCTCCATACAGAAAAAAATAATCCGGAAGGTTTATAATGCGGGCAAGCAGGTCATTACCGCAACCCAGATGCTTGATTCCATGATAAAAAACCCCCGTCCCACCCGTGCCGAGGCTACGGATGTGGCAAATGCCATATACGACGGAACAAGTGCGATTATGCTTTCCGGAGAAACAGCGAACGGTCTCTACCCCGTAGAAACAGTCCGTACCATGGACAAGATCGCCCGCCGCACAGAACAGGATATCGATTACGTCAAGATCTTCCGGAACAGAGAGATAAACCTCAATCCGGATATAACGAATGCGATTTCCCACGCCACCTGCACAACCGCCCATGACCTGGGCGCCGCCGCAATAATTTCCGTTTCAAAGTCCGGGAAAACAGTCCGCATGATCTCAAAATACCGGCCCGCCTGCCCCATAATAGGATGCAGCACCGAGCCGCATGTCTGCCGCCAGCTCAACCTTTCCTGGGGAGTGACTCCCATGCTGATTGCGGAGGAAAACAATACCGATGAGCTTTTCGAACATACCGTAGACGCTGCCCTGGAGAAGAAATTCATACATCAGGGAGAACTTGTGGTCATCACCGCCGGAGTCCCTCTGGGAATATCCGGAACAACAAATCTGCTCAAGGTCCATGTGGCGGGACATATTCTCGTAACCGGAAGAGGTCTCAACGAAAAAACCACCTGCGCAAGTCTTTGTGTCTGCAACGACATCGACGATGTAAAGAAAACCTTTTCCCCGGGAGATATTCTGGTAGTTCCCTATACAAACAACCAGATGCTTCCCTACCTGAAAAAGGCTTCGGCGATCATAACCGAACAGGGCAACGAGACCTCCCACGCCGCGGTTGTAGGTCTGAGTCTTGATATTCCGGTAATAATCGAAGCCGAAAACGCAACAAAGATACTGCGCTCCGGTGCGGTAGTTACTGTGGACTCCGCAAAGGGTGTGGTATACTATTCCGGTGCGCAAAACTGATCCGGAGGAACACAGAAACCCGGTTTCACGGTGAATAAACATGAAAAACTGCGAAAACAAATTGAAAAACGGGACTCCCGGCAACGATTTCAAAATCTCCCGCATCTGCAACGAAACGGGAGAGATCGTCATGACCGAATACACCGTATTCCCGGGTATAAACCTGATATACAATGACGTACACGCTCAGGGGTGCCTGCCCGAGTCCGGAATTCCCGATACTGTTTTCGAAATCAGCCACTGCAGGGAAGGACGGATAGAGTGCCACTCCGGCAACGGTTTTTTTTACCTGACTCCGGGCGATATGTCTGTGGCAAAACCGACTGATATCGAATACGGATCATACTTTCCGCTGCGCCATTACCACGGAATAACGGTTCGCATCAATACCGCCAAAACTCCCGGTTGTTTATCCTGCTTTCTTGAAGATGTGGAAGTAAACCCGGAAAAACTTATGGAAAAGTTCTGTTCGGGTCCGGAAGCGTACATTGCCAGATCAAACGAATCAATAGGGCATATTTTTGCGGAGTTGTATTCCGTTCCCGAAAACATACGGAAAGGATATCTCAAAGTAAAAATACTTGAACTTCTGCTTTTTCTGAGCAGTCTGGATCTGTCAAAAGAAAAGAAGAATGCGACGTCCGTTTCCAAGACCCAGGCGGATCTTGCAAAGGACATCGCCCGTTACCTTACCGGAAATATGGATAAACGGATCACTATAGAAGAACTTTCAGATATGTTTCATATTTCGGAAACTCAGCTGAAAAGCAGCTTCAGAGCCGTTTACGGAAATTCCGTCTACGCCTATATCAGAGAACAGAAAATGCAGGCAGCCGGACTCATGCTCCGGTCCGGGAATGCCACGGTCCTGGAAGTAGCCGGGAAATTCGGCTACGATAACAGTTCAAAGTTTGCAAAAGCTTTTTCCGATGTTATGGGAGTAACCCCCTCTGAATACAGAAAAGAAAATATTCCCCCAAGCCACTGAAGCACATAAGTTAAAGTGCCGCCCCGACAGCCTTAAATGCTCGGGGCGGTATTCTTTATTCCGCGGAAAACATTACACGGCAGGAACCAGAAGATTTCCCCGGCAGAGGAAATTCCGTCCGAATGGAGTGTTTTTCTTTCTTTTCGGAGTGGAAAACATAAGAATTTCAGGATATAATTACATTGAGCTCAGCAAAGAGCTGTAATTTTTCGACATACGGTTAGCAAACGCTAACCCAAATACGGAGGTTTAACCATGAGTGTAGTGATCGTGGGCGGTAACGAATGTATGGCCCGCAGATATGAGGAAATCTGTGCGGAATACTCATGTTCCGCCAGAATATATACAAAAACTGTCCGTGGAATAACGAACATCGGAACCCCTGATCTTCTGGTTCTGTTTACAAACACAATGTCCCATAAGATGCTGGATGTTGCCGCCGGACAGGCAAAGAAAAAGAATATTCCCATTGCCAGATGTCACTCAAGCTCCATGTCAGCGCTCAGAAACATTCTCAGTGAAAATACGGCAGGAGGTGCGGAACGTGTTTGAAAACCTTGTGGTGGAATACTGTGCGCCCACAATGGCGGGGCTGAAAACCGGAAACCTTTTTACCTGCCCGAGAAATGATGACAAACAGCTGGCGGAGAGACTCAGAATCATAAACAGGTCCCTTGTTCCTCACGGAATACGGCTCATACCCCTGAAATTTTACAGGGACAGGGTTCTGCTGTATATGTACAGACCTGACCGGCTCGACCGGGATCTTCGGGACGGGACGGCACAGCAGATCCTTTCCGAAAGAAACTATCCCTGTGCGGATTCTGAAAAATGCCTGGTCAAGCTACGCAGACAGTTGGCAGAAAACAAAGATTTTCCGCACGAAATAGGACTTTTTCTCGGATATCCGTCCGAAGATGTGGAAGGATTCATTTCCCATGGGGCAAAGGACGCAAAATGCGTGGGAATATGGAAGGTGTACGGAGACAGGGATGCGGCTGAAAAAAAATTTGCCGCCTACCGGAAATGTACCCGACTTTATTGTGACGCATATAAAAAACATCGCTCGCTGGATCGGCTTCTTGTAGGCTGACAGTAAATAAGAAAGGTTGGTATTGACAATGAATAAAGTAGCAATAGTATACTGGAGTGGCACGGGAAACACCGCCGCAATGGTTGAGGCTGTTGCCGACGGAGCTAAGCAAAAGGGTGCGGAGACAAGCGTCTTCACCGCCGCGGAGTTCTCCGGGGACATGGTAAAGAACTTTGATGCCATAGCCTTCGGTTGTCCCTCAATGGGTTCAGAGGAACTGGAAGACAGTGAATTTCAACCCATGTTTGAAGGTTGCAAACCCTATCTTAAAGAAAAAAAGATCGCACTTTTCGGCTCTTACGGCTGGGGTGACGGAGAATGGATGAGAAACTGGGAGGAAAACTGCCTGTCCGAAGGATTCACTCTCGTCTCAGATTGCGTAATATGTAATGAAGCCCCCGATGACGATGCCGTTTCCGCCTGCAAAGCTCTCGGAGAGGCCCTGGCATAACACTGCCGGTAAAACCTTCCGCAAAAGAGCATGATTTCATTGTATTCTATGCGGATAATGTATCGAAGGGCACCTGCGATAAAACAGATGCCCTTCCGGCATTACACGGGGAAGATAGTGCAACGAATAATATTCTGCCGCACTGTCTTTCCGTTTTCATTTCATATGCGGTTGCGCTTTTCTGCACAGTTTGTTATCGTTACTATGCTTTTGCCCATGCCGACACTTTGAAATTCGTGTCGGCATGGGCATTTTATGCGACACAAGTTACCTGCTTGTCCGGATGCTTGTCTTGCGCCTGCCCCCTCAAATTCACGCTCTGTTTCTGCCGAATTTCAGATGTCCACGATGCCGCTCTCCGTTTTGATTTTGTCAGATTCATGCACTGCGATTCCCGAAACAAAACAGTGCACAGAGCACGGCCGACACAGTGACCTGCTCCGGCATACGGCGGCATCTTACCCCGAAGTGCCGGAGACGGGAGTTGTATTTCCGGAGGCTTAAAAATATCTGCAGAAGAGCCAGTTCTTTCATCTTCAATCATGCTGAAACGGAGCTCCGAAAGAACACCTCTGCCGTAGAACAGCCTAAAATCGTGCGAGCTTTTTGAATCCGCTTTGCATCCCGCGGCGGATACGGGCAATGCGGCTGTACACCCGAGGTCTCTTTCATATCCGAGTACATCGTATCACTACTTGCAGCCAACACACTCAGCCCCGTCTGAAGATATCTCTTGTATAAACCTTGTCAGTTACATCGTCAAGGCAGATGTCATAGCGGTTTGCGATAATAGCGTTGCACCTTTCCTTGAATTCTGTAAGATCGTTGACGATCTCGCTACCGAAGAATGTTTCGCCGTCCTTCAATGTCGGCTCATAAATAATAACCGTTGCGCCTTTGGCTTTAATTCACTTCATTACCCCCTGAATGGACGACTGACGGAAGTTATCCGAATTGGATTTCATCGTAAGCCGATACACGCCTATAGTAACAGGCGTTTCCTTGGCTTTGCTATATGCGTTATCTTCTTCATAGCCGTAGTAACCTGCCATACGAAGTACGCGGTCGGCAATAAAGTCTTTGCGCGTCCGGTTGGATTCCACAATAGCCTCAATAAGGTTTTCCGGCACATCGGCATAGTTGGCAAGGAGCTGTTTTGTATCTTTGGGCAGACAATAGCCGCCGTAACCGAATGAAGGATTATTGTAATGATTGCCGATCCGAGGATCAAGGCACACGCCGTCAATGATTTGCTTTGTGTCAAGTCCTTTCATTTCGGCATAGGTGTCAAGTTCGTTAAAATAGGAAACACGAAGCGCAAGATATGTATTAGCGAACAGCTTTACTGCTTCTGCCTCGGTGAATCCCATGATCAGGGTGTCAATGTTCTCTTTGATTGCGCCCTCCTGCAAGAGCTTTGCAAAATCATTTGCAGCTTTGATAAGTCTCTCGTCGCCCATATCCGTGCCGACAATAATACGGCTGGGATAAAGGTTGTCATAAAGAGCCTTTGACTCGCGGAGAAATTCCGGACTGAAAATGATATTTTTGCAGTTATACTTTTCTCTGACCGCCGCCGTAAATCCGACAGGAATAGTGGACTTTATGACCATAACCGCATTCGGATTGTACTTCATAACAAGCTTGATGACCGATTCAACTGCCGAGGTATCAAAGAAATTCTTCTGGCTGTCGTAATTGGTCGGAGCGGCAATAATGACAAAATCTGCGTCCTTGTATGCGCTTTCCGCATCAAGTGTCGCCACAAGATCAAGCTCTTTTCCGCAAGATATTTTTCTATATAATCGTCCTGTATGGGCGATTTTCTTTGGTTAATCAATTCCACCTTCTCCGGAATGATGTCAACCGCTTTTACTTTATTATGCTGTGCCAAAAGCACCGATATTGACAAACCGACGTAACCGGTTCCGGCAACTGCAATGTTCATATTTGTTTCTCCTTGTATCATTTTGCTTATTCTAATTCAACTTCTACATATACCTATTTCTTTTTAAGAGGAGAACGAAGTTTCAGCCATCTCAACGCCAATTTTGCGGAATTATAATCTACAGCTAAAAATGCGGTTGAACAAATCAAAACTTCTGCCACAAAAACAGCTATAGCTATCACAACCCATAGTAGTAAGGTGAATTCAAATTCAATCATTATCCCATTAGCAAGCCATCCACTCGCTACAATAAGCAAAGCAATTGTACATTGAAAAATAATACTTGACTTGACACCATTGTGCAATAAGCACCTACTGTTTACAAACGCAAACCAAATATTTCTTTGTATCGAAGCAAGAATCATAACAACAAGTACGCCGCTAATTCCCCAAAAAAGTGCCCCCACAATACCAGCTACGACTTGAAATACAAGATTCACAATGTTTGAAGCCCGGTTTTCCCTGTATATACCCGCAGCATTGACAACTGCCGTCATAGGAATGCGGCAAGAATACAAAGCCGCCCAAACAGATATCAAAACCGCATACACTGGATAAATATAATTCACATCATCAACGACATTTGTGTACAATTTAACGAACGGAATTGCCATAACTGCCATTGTTGAAAACACAATTGAAATTATTAATGAAACAGCAAAATCGTATATTCTATACGATTCGGTAACATCCTTTCCTCGGCACAAATTTTGCCCCATTTTAGGTGCAACTCCCGAGCTCAAAGCAGAAACAATCGAGATCATAGTCGATGCGATCATACTGTATACCGCATATACATTTGCTTCCTTAAATCCAAGAACCTGTGAAATAATAATTGTTGGAAGTGAAACACTTGTATTGATGGATATTTGTAGGAGAAGTGCATCCCATCGATCGTTTGTAACAGAAAAATCGCGCGTCGGCGGAGCATCGTAATTCACATTTGAATAATTCCGTTTTATATAGATTCTCAATATCAACGACCGCACCAACAGAGTCAATATCGGAACAATTTTAACAAAAACAACGCTTATGTTAAATTGAAGTAGTAGCCAGACAAAGCAAAAGCGAAGCAACTGCGCAATAATAAACGCATTTGAGATTACATATTCTTTTCTATCCGCCGTCAGCAAAACACGATACTTTGCCATAGTGAAAAAATCAAGTGCCCCATATGTCCCTATGACAAAGACAAGTGATACAAACTCCCATCGGCTTAACGCATCTGATGAGGAAATAATCGGGAAAAGCAGAGAAAGGGCAACAACAAGGATAAAATAAATTCCACTGATACGCCGATATTGCTTCTGAGAATACGAAAGAATGCCATTTGTCTGCTCAACATTGTTTTCGGCGAGCGGCTTAAACAGCGAATGTATCAGGGTAAGCCCAATCCCGGCTTCAAGGTAGGAAAAGTACGAAATAAAACTATTTGCTGTCGAAATAATCCCATTCACTTCCGAGCCATATACTGCAAGATACAGGCGCGGCAAAAAAAGTCCCACCAACATATTGACGATTTGCAATACTGCGTAACTCGCCATATTTGTAATAAGACGTCCCTGTTTTTTATCTTTGTTCTTCATAGCGTCTCCTGATCTATTATCCTAAGCAGTTCTGGCGTCGATATAAATTCTGCATCCGGAACATTTTTGATAATCGTGTGAAGAAGCCATGATAACCCTTTCAGATTCTCGCACGCATTTTCTCGATTGATTGAACCGATATAATTGAACCGATGACTGTTGATAATTGCAGGCTTTCGGTTCCGAAATGCTCTCATAACTTGGTAATAGCACTCTTTTGCGCTTTTGGTGGGGTTTTGTTGGTATGCCGGTTCGTATGCGCAATTTCTAACTGTATAAACTTGTCCAATGCGGTTTTTCTGCCCCAAGAAACGCAGTCGGCGTTTCATAGCATTACCGTTTTCGATGCCCGCAGGAACATTTTGCCAGCACCCGCTTTGTATGCCACGTACTCCGACTTGGGCAAGTGAATCTTCTAATGAATCATCCCAAACAAAGCACGAAGCGACAAATGTTTCGCTTTTCTTGTCAAATGTATTTTCAAATATTTCCATCGCCTCGTGTACAATGTTTGAGAGTTCAGCAACCGATGTAAAATTAGAGTTGAACGCATCCATGTAACCGAACGGATTCTCTTGCGAAAAGGAGGCTCCTATTCCGATCATATGATTTTGGAACGCAAAGACAGTATCGTTTTTTTGCTGCTTCAAATCATTCATCCAGCGGTTGACATTCATGTGTTCTCTGCAATGAAGCTGCGGAACAAAACAAGACGACTTTATCCCCTCTTGAACACAGGAAAACACATCCTGCCCCGGATAATAGCGCTGATAGGTGTCAGTAAACGGTTCAAAAAAATAGGCTCCGTTTATCGGATCTATTTTGTCAAAGTCCGGATTTGCCATTGCAAAGTTAGCCGTCATAACGGCAGGACTTCCATTTTTATCTTTGATAGATGTCAAAACCTCAAATAAAGCGGTAAGATCGGCTGCGCTTTCCAAGCAGTCATTCCGCAAAAACGCGTCGCTCTCCGGATGATCTCCGTTTTTTTGCAGCTTATGAAGCACTTCAGTCGACGGCATTCGAATGCTGCCCCAATCATCTGATTCTATTATCACCAAATGGCGGTTGGTATGAAATCCACGCCGAGCGATATACCAAACCTTACATTTTGTCAAAAAGCTTGACATGAACCACTACTCCTTGTCTGTTCGATAAATTGTGCAGCCCTTTCTGCGCTTGCTTTCCGGCGGAATTTCCATATAATCCGCACCATATAGATGCTTTAAGTATTCATCTGTCCGCTCCGGCACATAAAACTCTGCATCCTCAAATCGATGCAATGTAGGGGTACCATAATATGTTCTCGGCATTGCCTGTTTTTTAAAAGAATACTGACTGCACATAGAGCAAATATACCCTGTTTCCTTGCCCGCATAAGATTGCATCAGCCTATCACAGTCGGAGAGAAGCTTTTCTCTCCGGAATGCAAACATAAGAGAATATATTTTCTTGCAAAAGAGGACCCACGCCGAGTTATTCGTGTTTCGTACATCGGCATAATAAATTTGCCGTTTCTTTTTCAAAATTTTGCGTTCCAACTCGTTACGTTCGTTCTCATCGTCTGGGGCGTTATCAAGCGGAAAAACATCAAAATACAGCCGTTTATCCAACTTGGTATTCGCAATGCTTTTGTTGTCAATAATTGTATTTGGAAAATAGATTCTCGTAAGGCAAGTATCACAATGCTTGTGATTATGGTAATTTACAATTTCATATGCACTATCAAAATCCCCGCACTCGTCCAAAAATCTTTCATAGTCCGGGCGAAGCATTCCAATATCAATATCATCATCCCATGGGATAAAGCCTTCGTGGCGTTTCGAGCCAAGCACACTACCCGCTATCATATAATATGTGATACCTTTTTCGGAGAGATATTTATGCATTTTTTTCATTAATTCAAGCTGCATAGCCTGAACCTCTTTGATTGTTAAAGCTTTCATATGCGACCTTTCATTTTCCGATATATTCTTTTAATAATATCAGGCGTTCTTGCCCATAGAAGATTCTTATTTACCGCGGTGCAAGACATGGCATGCACTAGTGCCGATACTCCGTCTTTTTCCAATATTTCAACCAATTCATGTTTTTTTACAGGATAAGACTCCGGCTCACAATAGGACTGATTGTGTTTTGCGGCAACGCTCAAGTCGTATGAGTATGTTATACAGGAATCTTGTGCCAAACCAAACAACCATTTCCCTTTTTCAGAATTAACCGCAAGCATTGAGACACCATCCCTGTCATCTAAAGATGAATTATAGTGCTTAATTCCCCAGAAATCGCCCAAAGTAATATCTCCTACACGGGCATTCTGAGCATATGGGCAGGAATAGCATGCGTCATTAAAAATCGTATATTTAAGGAATGAATAGTAATATGGAAATTCAAAATCATATCCTGAAATAGTTTTCTTTTTTCCATCGTATTCAATCGTATAGGAAAAGCTGTGCTCCGCCTTTCTCGTTTTTGCACGAAAGCAAAAATCTGTAATTTGTCCGCCACACCTTTTTTCTTCTTCACGAATACAGGCATTGAAAACAAGTTGTGTTCCCGTACCATGGCATAGAAAATCCGCAATATAAAGTTGTGATTTGTATTGATTTGCAAACAAGTTTTTTACTGCGCTCGCCTGACACGGTGCTCCAACAAAGAGAACATTTTTACCATTCTTCAAATCACTTTTTATGTTGCTGTATACCCCAGCCATATCACTATGAATATACTTGCTCTTGCAAAGTGGCATCAGTTCTTCGTATGTAGTAGCGCGTTGATGAATTAATTTCAGATTCTCGTCAAACGCAGCTCCGTAGACCACACCGCCGTCACGAATAAATCGACTTGCTATTTCATAAAAAATGCCGCCCGAGGAACCTGTATTTCGGTGCTTGTTTGAAATAGCTGCACTTACAGTTTGCGGAATCGCATTTAATTCTGCATTAAGAGCCGGACATATCCGATCGCAAAAACCGCATTTAATACATCTGTCGGCATCTACAGAAGCCCTTCCTTCTCCCCATGAATCACGCAAAAAATCAATTGCATGAATGGGGCACATTTCAACACAAGCCTGACATCCTATACACTTTTCGGTGTCAATCATGCTTAACCTCCCCATTTTTTTCGGAAGCAAGGCTTGTATAATTGAAAGTCAAGGCTACAATCATGATATAAAACGGCAATGCATAATTAACAACACCTGCTAAGAAGCTAAACATCAACAGGAAAAATACAAGTGGTAAATAGTTTACAAAGTGACGCTCAGTCTGCTTTTTCGCTTTCGATAACGCAGTAATAAGTGTTCCGAAATACAAGCCTGTCCCGACAATGCCGAGTTTGTATAAGATTTCTATATACAAGCAATGCACATTATTACTTGCTCCACTAAATCGATCGACTGATATTCCATCGCCAAAGAATAACACTTTTGTATTATCATAAATGTATTGCAGATAAACTTGGTTTAACGCAGTTCTGCCTGTGGTCAAATTTCCCTGTGCGAAACGTGCAAGGATCATGTTTATTGCCTTGATTCTCCCTTTTATTACAAGCCAAACTGCAACCCCAATCCCGATAAGTGAAACCAACGCCCAGCACTTGTGCTTGGGAAAGAGAACAAATAATATAAGCATTATCACAAAAAGAGCAATACACAAAAAATATGATTTGCTATATGTCAAGAATCCTAGCGGAACAAGAAAAGCAACATGCAGCCAAAACTCTGTACCAATTGCTTTATAGTAATATAAGACACCAAGAAGTGATAGTACCAAAACAATTAAAACCGCACAGTAGTTCGGATCTCCAAAAAATCCACTTACTCTGAGCGTATCTGTTGCATGACCGGTAGAGTCAATATAGTAATCTAAGTCAGTAAAATATTTTTCAACATACGAAAGATATCTTTGATTGGTGGAAAGAAGCAGCATTACAATCGTACTGAGAGACAATATGCGTGCTGATTGTTTTAGCCCATATTGTGTAAATGTTGACACCGCAAAACCAATTAAAAGAAGGCCAATAATCACCTTAATAATTGTCAAATAATTTAAGTTGTTTAACGAAGAAATGATTAAGTAAACAGTCAAAGTCATCAACATAAAAAATTGTGATACTTTTAGCTGTTTTTTTAATAACAAATATATCACTGCACCAATTTCGCAAATTGTAAATAAACTCATTGATGTTGTTGATAATTTGAAAATATTCGCAAATGGCAACAATCCAAATAACAATGCAAAAATTTCTTCCGTTTGTAAAAACAGCAAGGCGGCAAAAAACAGCAAAAACGAGATAACCGACAGGTACGGAGTCGTAGCAACACCGAGAGCTATACATACAAGCGAAATAAACCAAATCGAAAACAGTCTCCGATTTGGATGCAGACTTATGCTCTTTTTTTGTTTCCGATTAAAGGTGCGGACCATTTATAATTTCACTCACTTTATTTATTTTGTCTTGATTTGTAAATTGGCGATTATTCAACGATTTTTTTATTTCTACAAGGCTATCCGGGTTCTTTAATACTTTCATCAGCCCATCAGCAATACCATTCTGCGAATTTTCACACACAAATCCAGAGCCGCTCTCTGTAATCATTTCATCAGTAGAAGTTGTTTCTGTTGCAAGTACAGGCACTCCCAAACAAGCCGCCTCGTCAAAAACCATTGGTGCTGCCTCGTGATACGATGGAAGCAGGAACAAATCGGCATTTTTCATGTACGGATACGGATTATTTTGATTTCCGTAAAATGTTATCGCATTTTCTAATCCATAGTCTCCGGTAAGCTTTTTGAGATGCTCTGCCTGATCACCCGAACCAACAATATGATAATGCAATTTATAGCCTTTTTTCACACAACGCTTAACTGCCTCAATTGCACGCTCAATGCCTTTCTCTTTCGAAAGGCGGGCAACCGTTACAATATTGAATTCTGATTTATCATATGGGATTCCATCCCCGGCCAGCCTGCGAATATTCTCATAATCATTGCAGTTACGTATTGCCACACACTTATTCTCAAACTGCGGCATACAGCGCAAAAATGCCCGTTTTGTGCCTTCCGAACAGGCTACAATTTCATCAAACTGTTGATATATTTTCTCGCTTGCTTCGCTGTTAGCTCCACACAGTTCAAAATCACAATGTAGCCAAGTAACTTTCTTTTTTGCCTTGATTTTTTTAAGAACAAACTCATTGCACCCACCGTAAAAGCTTTTTTGCGGTGCTTCATGTAAATAAGAAATAGCGCAGTCATAATCGCCGAGTTTCTTTTGGAACGGAAGCATCATCCGTATAACAAAGGAACGACCAAACAACTTAGTAAAAACGGTCCAAATAGATCGTGCCGCATATTGCAACGGTTTCTTTTTCAACTCGTCCTGAGCCACCCCGAAATAGTGAAAAGGGGAATGAGGGACAATAAACCTGACATTTGCCGGTAAAGAATTTACCCCACTGTGATAAAAGCATACAACCGATATGTTATATTTGCTATGAATTTCACCAATTAAATTAAGTAAACTGCATTGTACGCCTCCGGTATTAAGATTGTTGATTACAAATATAATATTTTTCATTTTTGCCTCTCATTTTCAACAATTTCCCGAAATCCAACAAACGCAAAACCGGCTTTTTCATATTTCAAACGCACATCGGGTGAAGATACAAACTGATATTCTTTTACCCGTTCTGCGGAAATATTGCCAAAATAGGGGCTGTCCGCCGTAATTGCTGGATGGAAAACCACCTCTATAAGATCGCGTCCGTCTTTCTTCAACGCTTTCAAAAGCACGTCTCCTTCGGTTTTACTGATTTTGTCAAAGCTGACTACCCGTGCCGTCGGCATCTTGAAGGTCCTGCGGATTTTTTTGAACCACAGCTCAAAAAAATTCTTTACGGCAAATTCTCTGAGGGCACGCTTGAAACCCAGACTGCGCTTGTCGTAATAGACACGTTGAAATGTCCTTGTAGCCGGAATTTCGTGCTTTAACGCAACCTTTTCAAAGATTTTGTAAGCCCTTGTTTCAAGGGAGGAGTTTTCATGTGTGTTCCAATAATCGGGTTTTCCGCAAGTCTTTTCAAACAGCGAATACTGCGCTTCCAACTCTTTTTCAAGATCGGCAGAAAAAATTTCCCCCTTGTGATATTTCTTTTTAAAAGTGCCGATCGGCCAAAATGCGCCGTTTTCATCTACAAGAGACGGAACTGTTTTGGGGTCGCTGACGGGTTTTCCTGTGGTAACATTCCAATGAATACCCACGGAAAGGCTCGAGTATCTTGTACGAAGATCCGCTGCATCGTAAAGCGTTTGCATATTCAGCATCACGTTGGTGGTGGTAATAAACCCGTTCTCAATTCCCGCTTCAATGGCGCGGTCTACCTCGTCGCACATTCCGTAGTCATCCGCCGTAACAATAATTCTCTGCATAATAGCCCCTCATAATTTCTTAAACTCTCGGATACCCTGTCGCATCAGCCGGCAGATTTTTTTCAAATCGTAATTCTTTGAAACATTCCGTAAACCGTACGCAAAGTAATACACAAACAGATTTTTCATCAACGGGAACGCATTGGCAAGCAACACGCCCTTATCAATAAAAAACTTATCATCGTAGCCCTTGAACCAAGAAGATTCTTCCTGCTTTACCCGAGCAATTGTAATTGGACAGGTGTACATCTTCAACCCCTTGCGAAACGCATCTCGAATAAACAGGGAGTCCTCCCCGGAACTGAACCGTGCTCCTCCGCCATATAAAGTGGAAAAAGAGAGACAAGCCTTGTCGACAGCCCCCTTTCGCATAGCAACTCGCGCCGTGCCATAACGCATACAATTCCAAAGATGTACGCGACGAAATTTTTCTTTCTCCTTTTTAGATGGTGTAAATCGGTTCAGATATTCCAATCGGAATACAATAATATCCGCGCGTGGACATTTTTGGAATGCGCTCTCCACAATATCGGCATATCCGTCGACATAGATCATGTCCTGATCCGAACACAATAGATACTCTCCGCTTGCGAAAGACAAAGCCTTATTTCGATTTTTACCGACTCCGCGATCGTCTGTGGATACCAATTGTACAAGGTTTCCGTCCGACTCCCTATATTCACGGTACTCATAAGTGTCGCACTGATTGGCAAGCACTGCATCAGTATGCAGATTCATCGTCTGATACAAGCAGTCATCTTTTTGTTCCATGCAAGCAACCAAAACCTGAACGCGACTCATTTTTATCATCCTTACAAAACATATTCTTTCGGATATTTCGGCGTATCCTTCAGATATTCCCGATAATCCTCTTCTGTATCCCAAAGCGCGGCGTGCTGCTCTCGACGAATTTGTGCCAAATCCGGAATTTTCATATAATCTCCGAATCGTTCACGCAAAAACTCCTCAATTCCTATGGGAACATTCAGTGAAACCGTTTCAAACGGAACTTTCTTTGTACCGTCAAACCATTCCCGTTTATACGTGCCGCGCTTGTATTTTGCCTTTCCCAAATAATTGCAGTAGAATGAAGTTTTTTTATCCCTGTACTTATAAACCTGTTTGAGCGCGTGACGGATAAGAAATCGACGAGGTAAAATTTTCAACACACGCAAAATCGTGCGGAGAACAAATCCATACCGCGTAAGATCCCTGTGCGCCTGTGTTTTGGCAACAATGTACTTTGCCCATATGTACTGATGTACCCGTTGAAATTTATTATCCGGGCAGGTGTGTAAAATAAAAATATCCAAATAAATATTATGTGAAATGTCGTAATCCGTCAAGCTTTCTTCAACATAGGTAGTGTTCTTTGCGCGCACTTTGCCCAAAGTGACCATACTGTCGGTTTCGCCAAACGGTTCAAGGAAAAAGCGGTCACTATCCCCTTTCACCTCAAATAAACGCGCAAATTTTTCGTAGTTGTCAGGCGTCATGAAGAAATCCAAATCATCATCCCACGGAATAAATCCGCCGTGACGGATTGCTCCCAAAGCGGAGCCTCCCATCAAACAGTAGTCAATTCCGTTTTCCGCGCAAAAAGAATCCACATACACCGCGATTTCCAAAATCTTATCCTGCAACTGTTTGATTTTCCAATCATCCGGTGTTTCCTCTCTCATGTACTTAAACATCGCTACCTCTTTCGCAATTTTTTTCTTAGCTCCCTAATCCCCGGCGGAAGCAACGTATAAAGTTTTTCCACAGCAGTGCAACCGAAATACGCTTGTGCTGTCGCCTCATATCCCTCGGTGTTTAAACTTTTTATAACGGCATCTCTTATTTCCGGCTTTGAGGTGGCTTTTGTCAGGCAATAATTGGATTCCACACCATACCCCACGGGGAACTCCCGATAAACCGTATCCGAAACCACAGCCTCAAAAGCCTTTTCACCAATTACTGTATTGGTAATAATCATTGATACACCTTTGTCGCTATCCGCAGGAAATTGGTATTTTTCAATTCCCCAGAAATCACCGAGAGTAATGTCCGATACACGGTCCAACGTCGCATACCGACAATTATAACAACTTTCCCGAAAGAAAAGATACTTTTTAAAGGCGGTATAGTAAGATGACTGCAGGTAAATTCCGTTAACGTTTTTTTCCTTCTCATCTTTTACGATGCGATAAGAAAACCCGTGTGCATGACGGTATTTATTATCCTTTACGCGAAAAGAAAAACTTCGGATTGTTCCTTTTTTCTTCTCCTCCAGCGTACCAATATACTGGTCAAATGTTTTTTGTGAGGGCACGCCATGGCAAATAATATCAGCCGTGACCAATCGCTCTTGCAAGTTTTCGGGGACAGAATTTTTCAGTGCCGATACTTGGCAAGGTGTTCCGCAGAAAAACAATCGTCTGCCATTTTTTAGCAAAGAGAGAATTTTCCGATATATCCCGGTTGTATCCGACTGAACATATTTGGATTTCAGTAAGGGGAATAATTCTTCTACGGAATGAATGATACGGTGACGCAGCACCGTTCCGTCAAAGGCCGCACCGCAAACGACATATCCTTGGGAAAGAAAATGCCTTGCCAGCAATTCAAACACGCCGCCTGAGGAACCATTGTTTCGAGTTTTGTCATTTTGCGCATAAGCTGCATACAAATGCCTTTCCCCGGTGTTTTTGCTATGGGTTTCAATCGGACAGACTGCAAAACATTTTCCGCAATACACGCAATCGGCATCCGAAATTTCGGCATAGCGAAAACCGTCTGAGCGGGTTACCGGCTGAATACACTGTTTCGGGCAAGCATCAACACATGCCATACATCCCGTGCAGAGATCCGAAAGATTTTTGATCTCATCTATCCGCATTTTCACTTATTAACCTTCTCACGGATGATTGTGGAGCTGATTCCGTCTGTATGCGGCAAAAACACCACATCCACACCGACCTTTTCAAAATCGGCAACAATTTTTTCGTACATGTTGCTCCCCTTCCAGTCGCTTCCGTGAAACAAAGCATCAAATTTCAAAGCATTATACGCTTCCATTTTGTCCATAGAAATTTGCGGCACCACTTTATCCACATATCGTATCGCCTCTACAATCGCAATTCTTTCCTCAAACGGAATCACCGGGCGCTTTTGTTTATAAGTTTCGACAACCTCATCTGTCGAAACGCCGACAATAAGATAGTCGCATTGCTCCTTTGCCCGCTTGAGAATATTCAGATGCCCGATATGAAACATATCGAAAACACCGGTTGTATAGCCGATTTTATATTTTTTCATAGCATAACTTCCTTCAACACTTAGTACAATCTTATATTTAAAAGACCGATAAACGAGCCAATTCCATATGAAATATGAAACAGAGGATATATAAAGAACTTATACACAAAGTGATTCTTTTTTCCGTTCGTCAAGCTAAACAGTATATCCAATCCCACATACAAGACGCCTTCTGCCACAAGCGCCCACCGAATAAACGGCACAAACACACCAAGAAGCGAACCTACAAGCAAAGACAGTACAAATATAAACGGGATATAGTGCCGAACCCTCATTGCGCTCGGATTTTTTCGCAGAGTTAAAAATAACGCGTTCCCATTCTTTACTGCCTGCTTCAAAAGTCCTTTCACGGTATCGCGGCAATAATAAGTCGTTTTAATATCTGCTGCCATATAGACCTTCCCACCGTTTGCGCGAATGCGGCTGTTAAAATCATTGTCCTCGCTTCTTGGCAGGTCAGGATTAAACAAACCAATTTTTTCAAAGATTTCTCTGCGAAATGCACCAAACGGAACGGTGTCAACATACCCGCTTTCGCACCCGGTCCGAAACGCAGAATTGCCAACGCCAAATTTCGACGATAATATCTCCGCATTTGCTTCTCCGATAAAGCCTTTCCCCACAGTCAACACGGTACCCCCAACATTATCCGCATCGGTATGTTCAAGATAATAAACGCATTTTTCTATATAGTTCTTAGGGTACTCCGCATGAGCATCCATACGTATGATATAATCTCCCTGTGCATGCTGTATGCCAATATTTAATGCATAGGTGACAAGACGTTTTTCGTTTTTTAAAATCTGTAGGTTGAGGCTTGAAGAAAATGCCATTAGTTTTTCAATAGTATCGTCGGACGACATTCCATCTATAAAAAGCCATTCTATCCTTTTTTGGGGGAAGGTTTGCCTTACAAGAGAATTCACACACCGCTCAATGTAAGCGGCTTCGTTGTAAATCGGTATAATAACGGAAACCGCAGGTACGATCTCCACGTGAGACCGCCTCCCTTCTATTATTTGTTAACGTTCATAATGCTTTGAACCTTTTCTTCCTCGATCATAAGAGGCTCTGCCTTATATTGCTTCCCGCACACTGCAAACACCGTCATAAACATAATCCGAATATCGCCCCAAAAGCTGTAATATTCAAGACTTTTAAGGTTATAATACATTTTTGCGGGTAAAATCTTCTCTATGTACACCTTGTCCGTATCATCTGCCGTATCAAGGAGCCTCGCCTCATCCTTGTAGAGAATACTCGCGAGACTTGTTACACCTGCCGGAAGCAGAAGCGTTGCCATCATTTCGGGAGTATATGCGGCAATATATTTCGTACTTTCGGGGCGCACGCCGACGAGCGTAACCGTTCCTTGAATCACATCAATAAGCTGTGCTATTTCGTCCAAGCGGCAGTCCCTAATAACTTTCCCTACGCGAGTTATGCGGCTGTCATTACTAACTGTAACCTGTGAACCTTTATCGGCGTTTTGTACCATTGTGCGGAATTTGTGTATACGAAAACGTTTTCCATATTGTGTTACTCGTTCCTGTCGGTAGAACACCGAACCTTTGCTGTCCAGCTTTATAACAATCGCCAAAATCAAAAACAGCGGCGAGAGAAGAATCAACATCAAAAAAGATACCACAATATCAAACATTCTTTTGAAAAACAAGCTGCCCTGCTTCTTTTTCAGAATGTCATAATACTTCCGTACTTCTTCAGTCTGCATTTCGGGGGGGAGCTGTTCCCATTTCTTCAAAAGCATAATTATATGTACTCTTTCAGTATCTCGGTATATTTTTCAATCACATACGCCACATCCTCATCTGTCAGGCAAGTATGAAGCGGCAACGTAATCTCATTGGCAAAATGAGCGTAAGCGTTGGGGTAATTCTCAATGTCAATTCCCAGCTTTTTATATGCCGTGTGCATCGGCAGAGGCTTATAATGAACATTGCAGGCAACGCCCTGTTCCGCCATTTTGATGATGATTTCGTTTCGCTGTTCCGGTGTAATTCCGGGAACACGGGTTATGTAAAGATGTCCGGAGGATTCATGTTCGGCATTGTAATGGTCGAGCGTTTCCACGCCGAGAGGCTTGAACGCGGCATCGTATCTGCCGATAATCTCTTTTCTTCTCGCAAGCATTCCGGGATAACGTTCAAACTGTGCAAGTCCGATTGCCGCAGCCACATCGGTCATATTGCATTTATACCAAGTGCCGACGATATCGTACTCCCACGCACCCAACTTCGTTTTAGCAAGTGCATCTTTGGACTGACCGTGCAGACTGAGTAACTGCAACTGATGATAAATATCTTCATTGCTGATACCGTTAATATTTCTCCACGTCAGCGCTCCGCCTTCGGCAGTTGTAAAGTTCTTTACGGCATGAAAACTGAAACTTGAGAAATCAGCAATGCTGCCGACCATTTTCCCGTGCCGCTTTGCTCCGAAAGCATGGGCGGTGTCGGCGCATATGGCAATCCTGCCAATTGCTTTCTGAATTTCGTTGGACGGTCTGAACAGATTTTTTTTGCGCTCAACCATTTCAAAAATACGGTCATAATCGCAAGGTAGACCGCCAAGATCAACGGGAATTATCGCCTTGGTTCTTTCAGTAATAGCGGAATCCACGGCATCGTAATCCATCTCAAGGCTGTTTTTTCGCGAATCGATCATGACTATTTTCGCGCCAACGTGATCGATAACAGAGGCAGATGCCGTATATGTATAAGCTGGTACGATAACCTCATCGCCTTTGCCAACGCCAAGTATGCGCAGCGCCATTTCTGCGCAGGCGGTTTGCGAATTCAGGCAAACGCACTTTTCTGTCCCGATCCATTCAGCAATCTCTTTTTCAAGTTTTTTTGTTCTCGGTCCGGTGGTAATCCAACCGGAACGAAGTGCCGCGGCAACTTCGTTTATTTCAGCCTCCGAAATATCGGGAGGGGAAAACGGAATCATTCTTGTACGTTCTGACATTTTGCCTTTACCTCATGCTTTCGTTAAACTTTCAAATTATCAATCAAAAAAACTCGGCTCACCGCCAAACTGCGCTTTATGCTCTTTTACCCAAGCTTCGTCCGGGTTGCATTTCGGCGTTACGGATTCGAACGGTTTCAATTCAATCAGAAGTATGCCGTTTTCTATTCCCACGGAAACAACACTGTAATTCCGGTAAATTTCTGTATCCACATCACTTCTGGCGATTCTTTTCCCATTCACTTTACAGATAAAATCGCCTTTTGTAATTTTTAAGAAATCTTCAAATCTGCAAGTCATATCATTTATCTCTTTATTTAGAATTTTCTCTGCAAATTTCACACTGCCCCAAGAATTACACAGACAAAGGCCCCAAAGCGTCATTTAGGAGTCAGTTTTGCCGTAGAACAGCTCATCCGCCATGTCAAACTGATTGTCAAGATAGCGGATGCCGATCTCAGACAATCCAAGAATCGAAACATTAACGTAAATATTAGTTTTTTCAGCTTATCGCTTGTTTTTCTTTCACAATCTCCCCGCTCTCCAAGGTCATCAGCGTGGAAACGGTGCAGTCTTTCATTACCACGGAGGCGCAGTCGCAGTGGGAGAAATCTTCTACAGTTGCGTTGAATCCTATGAGGGAGTTACTTGCGATGATACAGAAATCTCCGATTTTTGCTCCGGTGTTTACAGTCGCCTGGGGCATGATGATTGTCCCCCGGCCGATGCTGATTCCACGGGCAACGGAAGTTTCCGGGCTTATGAGCCGCGGAGTGATAAAGCCCGCCTTGGTGACTTTCTCGGCAAGCTCCTTGCGCCGCTCGTTGTTGCCTATGGCAACGAAGCACATCGGGTATTCCTTTCGGTAATCCAGGACATCCTCAACCCGACCGACGATGCCGTCTCCGGTGATGCTATCGTCCAGAAACGATATTTTCTGAAAGATTCCGAGCCGATCTGCGATCTCGTATACGGCGTGACCGTGGCTGCCGGCACCGAGAATCAGCAGATTCATCTGCTTTGCCGTCGCAACAGCTGAGGATTCAGCGAAATCATAAACCGAATCCAAAAGCGAGGGATTTGCCTTTGCCAAGTGGCCGTATTTTGTCCGCAGAACGGGAACGGTCAGTCCGGTAAAGTAAGAAACCGTTTCAAAATTGATTCCCTTCTCAAATGAACGGCGGATAAAGGTCGCACGGAGTATCTCGGGCGTAATCTTTTTATTGTAGCCGTATGCGGTCAATGCTTTCGCCCACAAAAGCTTCTCGGAGCGCAGTGCTTTGATTCGTCCGCCGCGTGCGGTAAGTATGTAGCTGTCCTTTTCTTTTTGCACAGCAGCCGAAAGGTCGACAAAGTTATTTATAATCTTTGGGATAGGAAGCACCCGCTTATCACAAGGCACAACCGTCCCGAGCATATGCTTGGCATCTACCATGACATGGGAGATGAGTAGAGTTCCAGCGTCACAATCAATATCAGACCACGTTAGTGTGGCAAGCTCTTCACTGGCTATCCCCATGTAAAGTGAGAGACAAATGGCGAGCCGCAACCCCGGATAGCACGAACCGATAACCGAGACCAGTTCATTGACTTCCTCGTCCGACAAAGGCTCGGGGAAAGAGGTTCTTCCTCTCGGTACAACGGCATAGAAATCACGGATGCTTTTGTTAATCCCGGAAATAAAGACTGCCTCTTCGGATATGCAGTTTTCGGCCTGCACAGCAAGGTTGCGGAGTAATTCTGCCCGTTTCTGTTCGGCTTCTTCATAGGTTTTCCCGTAAACAGACCCGTAAATGAATGTGCCGTCCGGCTTTCGTCCTTTGCGGTACCGAGCCTCCCACCGTCCGTCGGTGTGCTGATAGATGGCTGCACCGATTCTCATTTAGTACCCCCAATAAACCCAATAAAACATAAAAAGAGCAAGTGTATCATGAAGCGACATACTTCAAATCACTTGCCCAATATATTATGCTATATCAATACTTTTTCGTGTTCACAGACCATATTTGTGACCACGAATTTTTGTGTCAAACAGGTTCTCCATTTGCTTTCGTTTCTGTTCCATGGAAGGATGCACGTAGCACCGAAGAGTAGTCGTCACATCCGAATGCCCAAGGATTTCGGACAGGGATTTAGCGTCAAATCCCGATTCAATACCACGTGTAGCGAAAGTATGCCGCAAAGCATGGAATGTATATTCCCCAAATCCGTTTCTCTTCAGAAATCTTTTATATCTTGTATATAATGTATGAGGTTCCGAGGGCTTGTCCGTTCCCGTGAGAAGATAATGACTGTCCTTGCCACGATACTCTTTCAGATAGCGGCACAGTGCATTTGGAATAGGGATCTCACGCCGAGAGGTATCGGTCTTCGGTTCACTGATGATTATCTTTGTTTTTCGTCCAGTCAGGGGATTAAGGTCTGCAATCCTCTCTACCGTGCGATGAATTTGTACAATAGATGACCTGAAATTAAAATCACCCCAACGAAGACCGCAGAGTTCACCGTTGCGAATGCCTGTATGCAAAGTAAGCAGAATTCCAAGACAGATGTTTTCAGCGGAATTCAGCAGTGTTTCTTCTAAGCTTTCCACCGTTTCTCTCGGAATAACAGCCGACTCTTTCTTTTTCCTCCTCGGGTTATGCAAAAAGGCTATATTCATGGCGGGATACCCCTGCTCCGATGCATGAAGCAGAATCATTTTCAGCGTGGAAAAAATGTCTGAAACTGTCTTTTCGGATAACCCTTTTCTGCGCTTTCCGCCGCAGGACAGCATTTCGTCCTTCATACGCCCTACAAGAGTGCTGTTGATTCCGGATATTGCGTGCTTACCGATTGCCGGAACGAGGTACTTATGCACATTGCGATAATAGCGTGTGTACGAAGATTCCTTGATAGTTCCTTTAATCACATTTAACCAGCTTTCCGACAGATATGCGAATGTTGTAAGTTTCTTTGCTGCGGGCACGGCGGATCGGCGGGTCACGCCGTAATACTCTTCTTTTTTCGCCTTCACCTCTGTATAGCTTTTGCCGTAAAGAGAACGGTATGCCTTGCTACCGTTCTCATGATATTCAAGCACGCGGGCTTCCCACCTCCCGTCCTTACGCTTAAATATGTTTTCTCCTTTTCTTGCCATTTTATAACCTCCGATATTTTGACAACATATTGACAACGAATTTTGCACAAAAGCCGTTTGGCGATCGAAAATGTCGGGAAACAGCACCCAAGTTCAAAGAAAATCAGATGCAATTTTCGTTTTACGACACAATAATCCGCGATCTGCTATTGACAAATCCGCTCCCTTGTGGTATCATACGATGTGTGTACGTGAAAAGTATAGGTGCATATATTGTTATTTTTGTGTAGTGAAGTATGTCGCTTCATGATACAAAAAGCCGTTTTGCCGTTCCCAAAGGACGGCTTTTTATATTCTCTCGACAGCTTTCCTGCCATGTGCGGCGTCGCCTGAGTACCGCCATTGACGTTGTATTTCCTCGTAATTTCGTCCAGGTCGGTCGATGCTGAGAGATGCTTTTGATGAATAATTGCGTCAGAAACAAAATCCAAGTAAAAAAGCGATTGCTTCTCCCCGATTTCGGAGAGAAGCAATCGCTTTTATTCTTTGCAGCCACTCTTATCGTTTGAGAATCGGCACCATGCCGACGTTTTTAAAAACTGTGAGCCGGAGTAAGCCGCATTTGCCCATAAAACAGTGCGCCTGCTCCGGTAGAGTGGATCCCGGATAGAGCAACATATTGTATTTGATGTGAATGATTTCGCAATCACAGATAAATTGTTTCTGTGCAAGTGTTGCGATATTCTTCTGGATATCCGTGTTTATACTATATTTTTCGTTTGCGCCATCCATTACTTACTGTAATTCATCCGCATCCGACAACCAGTTATTAGTTTTTTCACCCTTGAAACGCGCTTTCGGTACACCTGAGATAAAGCAGGTGTACCGAAGGGCTCCGTTTCTCTTGTTGCTGCATAAGGTCTGTCACAGAAATCTCTACGTTAAAAATCAGATCTCCCTGTTCCGGTACTTCCGGGATCAGAATTGAGGATTTATTTCAGTGGGTATGTACGGAAGTGTGAAACCCAGAAGATTTGCTCCCTCGGGGGCAGAGGAACGCTTGAACTGACTGCGGCTGAAACGGGTAAAGAAAACGTCAAGCCATTTTTCTATTTCCTCGTCGGAATATTCGTCGAATGTGGCAAGCGCGTACTGGCGGATCTCCTCACGGTTCTTCTTGAACTTTGCGAAGTAAAACATAAAGAAATCGTGAAGTTCATACGGACCGACTATATCCTCCGTCACCTGACCCTGTTTCAGTTCGGGGCTGATGGGAGTATCGACTATATCTCGGAGAACGTCGCCAAGCTGTCCGCCTCTCTCTTCAGCTATCATCTTCACGACCTCCCGGACCACGGTTTTCGGTACGGTTGCATTTACGTTGTAATGGCACATCGTATCTCCGCCGTATGTGCACCAGCCCAGCGCCGCCTCAGACATATCACCGGTACCCAGGGCAAGGGCATTATGAATATTTGCGACATCCATAAGGATCTGAGCCCTTTCCCGGGCCTGCGCATTTTCGAAAACGACATTTTCGTCCTTTACATTGTGTCCTATATCCTCCAGATGGGCTGTTACTGCGGCTTTTATATCTATTTTCTGCGCAGTGGCACCCACAAGTTCCATAAGTTTCTCCGCATTGCCCTTTGTCCTCTCTCCCGTTCCGAAACAGGGAAGAGTGAGAGCGTAAATGTCTTTTGCTGGATATCCCGCCATTTTCATCGCGGACTCCGCAACCAGAAGAGCCAGTGTTGAGTCCAGTCCTCCGGAAACGTTTACCGCGACCTTTTTGAGTCCTGAGGACTCAAGTCTGGTATAAAGAGCCTGAGTCTGGAGTTTAAAAAGTTCTCCGAGCCACCGTTTGGGTTCATTTTTGCCGTAATAAGGCATTTTATAGTCAATGCCCTTGTTTCGGGTGTAGATTATTCCGCTTTCCTTAGTATCCTCGGCTGCGCAGATGATGGTTTCGGGAAGATCCTGAGGTTTGAAATCAACAATTATTCCGTTTCTGAAAATACCGCACATTCCCTTGTATACATTATCCGCAACGCTCTCGCCGAAACCGCCGTTTGCCATGGCCACAACGCATTTATAATTAGCCGAAGCTTTTGCGCAGAACTCTATTATATCATTCTGTATGCAGGGATAGCCTGGCATTATGGTGGGAAGGAGAAGCACATCGCCCTTTTCATTACCGGTTTCGGATACCGCAACTTTCTTTCCTTCAAGGGTAAAACGGTTATTTTTCAGAATATCTCCGTTACGGATAACAATGTTTTCGTATTTCGGTACGGAAGTCACTATTATTTTGCCGTTATCTTCGGTAGCTTTGCAGAGCATGTCCACTGCTTTATCGCATTCTTCCTGGAAAAATTTGAATTCAAGAAGTGCGCCGCAGGTGGACCCCACAAGGCTGTAGGCAGGGAAAAGATATATATCAGCCGGATTTTCCTCCGTAATATGTATCATCTTCTCCGCATTTATTGCAGGTTTTCCCGGTTTAACGGGAAAAACACAGGACAGTATTTTCATTTCGGTTTCCTCACTTTTATTTCAGTTTATCTTTCATCCGCTACGGAAGACCCGCCGGCGGACGTGAATCACAAGATCAATCGTCTTTCATTTTCATCAGTTTCCGGACTCTGCCGAACTCATCAAGAACTTCCGGCGAAGGTTTTTTCGGGCTGACGGCATATGTAATGAAGAAGGCTGCGGTGGACACCGCCACAGAAGGGATAAGCTCGGCGAAACTGCCGGAGGGCAGACCTGAGCCTAGAATGCAACTGAAGAAGACTGCGGCGGCAAACCCCGAGACTATGGACACAAAAGCACTGATCCAGGTCGCCTTTTTCATGTAAAGAGAAAAAACTGACACGGGACCGAAACTTGCCGCGATCACCGTCCAGACAAAACCCGGACGTATGATCAGGGAGGATTCAAAATTGACAGCGAAGGCCAGGGCAAGTCCGGTAAAGAGCATTACTGACATTCTGCTGACAGAAAACCTTTCCCGTTCCGTTGCCCCTTTATTGAACAACTTCGGATAAATATCCTCCGAAAATGCCGAGGACGCGATCAGAAGAGCAGCGTCGGTCACCGCGAGAGCGGTGCAAATATATAAAAACACAGCAATCTGCCTTTGCACGTCATAAAAGGCATTATTCGCCACGGAAACGAACAGTGTCTCGGGAATATCGGATCTTATCCCTCTTTGGTTTGCCCATGCCCCCACGGAAAGACACACCAGAAGCACCGGAATTATCAAAAGAAGGAACTCCAGCCCGAACCTCTTGGGATTCCTCCGGAGCCTGAGGCAGGCTGAACGCATGGGAATGTACGGCATAAAGAAAACTGCGGCAGCCATGGTAACAGCGGGCATCAGATCCGTTATACCGAAAACTTCGGGGGCTTCAAGCCCTATACCGGCAGCCGTAAGCTCATACTTGAACACTTCGCCCTTGGTAACAGCAGAGTACACCGACAGTATCGCAATAACGGCGGACACGATAACGACATAAACAAAACGAACGGTATCCGCCCTGACATCCGAAGGAAATCCTCCGAGAAAAAGGTAAAGTCCGCAGAGAAGTGCCGCAGAAAACAGGCAGGCTACATAGTTCAGCCCCAGGCTTTCCGATATGATCCTTGCCGCCAGAGAGAGCATTGCGGAAGATAGAAGAAGGAAGAATACCATTGTCACGGCGGCGGTAAAAGCCCTGAGAGTCCCGGTCTTATCGTGAAACCGGTTCTCCATATATGAGGGAAAGGTCCGGCTGTCCGAGGCAACCTCGGTATATATCCTCGTACGGCGGCTTACAAATATCCACTGCAACAGGACTGCGCCGCACATACCCGCCACAGCAGCTCCGCCGCGGAGGAGTCCGTTTTTTTCGGTCATAAGCGACGGGATTGTAAGGACGGCTATGCCGGCAATAAAAACAATCCCAGAGGACATGAAGGACGAAATATGGTCCACTTTTCTGTCGGCTATTATGTAGGCGGAACTTGTCCGGTTTCGTTTGAAGGAAATCAGACCCGCCGCAAGTACAACCAGGGCATAGCCCGATAAGATCCAGATCATCGCGTACCTCCTCTCCGGAATCCCCGGAAAGCGAAACTTCATCAAAAAGTCGGTTTTTATACCTTGAATGAAAATATTTCTGTGTTATTATGAGTCCATAGACAGAGTAGGTTTCATGCGTTCGGGTTTACCCCGTGAAGTGCTGTGAGATGGGAAGTCGCCCACAGACGAAAAGCTTCGGCTTACGGTATGATTCCGCATCCGCTGTTGATGTCCCGCCTGTACGGCGGATATTTCGACTTTGGATGCTCCGGTTTACTCCGGAGCTTTGTTGTATTTTTTACAGGAGCGTGATCAATCATGCAGACAAAAAAACACAACGTCACAAAGACCCTTATCGCGTGTGCGGTGCTTGCCGCCATCGGCTTCATCCTGGACCGTTATCTGGGGATAATGGTTCCCCTTTTCGGGATGAAGACCCTCTCCATCAACGCAAGTTATGTCCCGATATTCTTTGCCGGGTTCCTTTACGGTCCCGTTTGGGGCGCGCTTGTGGGCGCAGTCCAGGATCTGCTGGGCGCCTTTCTGGTTCCCCAGGGTGCATATTTTTGGGGCTACACTCTGACTACAGCCCTTGCAGGAGCCTCTGCCGGAGTTTTCGGAAGGATTTTTCTTAAAAAGGAACTGTACGGTCAGGAAATACAAAAGACCGGAAACAGGGGCGGAAACATCATGAAGATCCTGTGCGGGGTCAGCATGGCAGTCCCGGCGTTTTTTCTGATATTTCCCATGATGCACCTGAAATTTGCGGACAAAACGTATGATCTTACCCTGGGAGCCGCCGCCATAGGAACACCGGACAGCAAAGCGGCGTTCGTTTCCCTTCTTTCGCTCTTTGACGGGTCCGCCGCCGAAATGGGTTACACCGCGGCAAGGCTCAATTCGGTTACGGTGTGGCTCTGCCTGGGAGTTGTGGCATCCGCTGTTTTCGGAATTGCGGGAATCGTGAAAATATGTACGGGAAAGAATTCCGGGGCTGCGGTTTTTTCTCTTCTTGCCGCACTTTCCGCCGGCATTACCGCCGCGACTCAGCTCATTTATGTACCCAAAGCACTGACGGGACTTGACGTTTCCGTTTCCTTCGGGATCTGGCCCTATGCGGCGCCGATCCTCTTTGCCTTTGCCCTGGCTCTGGCGCTGGCTCTGGCGGACGGACTGAAGTTCAAACTTGCGGCATTCTGTGCCCTTACCGCCGCCGTATCTTCCGCCCTGAATTCCCTCTGGCTCACCATGACCCTTAACCCGGCTAAGGCATACACGGTCTATCTCACCCCGAGGCTTGCAAGTGCCATGTTCCTGTCCGCGCCGGTATACACCGTGCTCTGCTGGATACTCATAAAACGTGTTGCTCCAAGACTGAGCTTGAAACAGGACAGATAAAACCCATCTTTGAAAATCCGTTACGTTCGGTACGGCTCCGCTGTGGAATCCGTACCGAACGTTTTTTGTTTCGCCGGATACGGCGATACTTATTATTCCTCTGAGGTCTTTTTCTTTCTGAAGCTTTCGATTATTCCCGGAACCATATCGACAGCTTTATCCAGCGAGCCGAGAGGGGTCTGATTGAGATTCAGGAGCTGAACGTGACCTTCTGCGTCAACCACAAGAAATGCCACAGGGGTAACGGTTACTGCGGCGCCGCTTCCGCCGCCGAAACAGGGGGAAGCGTTGTCTTTCTGGTTTTTCGTGGCAAAGTCCGACCCGCCCGAAGCAAATCCGAAGCCGACCTTTGATACGGGGATTATCGTCGCCCCGGAGTCGGTTCTTATGGGATCTCCGATAACGGTGTTCACATCCACCATATCCTTGATACCCTGTATAGCCGTTTCCATTACACCCTTGACCGGGTTTGCCTGATTTTCCATAAGAATTCAACCTCGTTTCTTTAATATATACACACCGGCTCTTATGAGCATTTTAATAAGCCTGAAAACCCTCACGGACAGTTCCGCAGATATCTTTGCCTTTGTCTTCTGTGCCGTAAAGTCCGGATATATGCTGAACTTCCCGTCTTCAATCTTTCCCGAGGAATCAAGCGCACCGAGAACGGGAAATACCGCCGCACTTATCCTGCCGTAATTCAAAGCCGCTTCGTCCGCGTCTCCGCCCACGGCAATCTCTCCGTGAAGCCTCCGGAACCATACTCCGCAAAGGACCTCGTCCCGGAACATCTCAACAAAAGCGGGAATATCCCCTATACCGACCGGAATTTTCTTATTTTCCTTCTTTTTTCCGGAAGAATTGCGTTTTCCGGACTGTCTGTCCGGCTTTTTTTCCGCTGTTTTCTTTTTCCTCGGAAAAATTCTCACCTTAACCGGTCCTGCCCTCACGGAAAGGCGGACCTTGGGTTCGGTCCCGGTATCGGCATATACACACACATCCAGCCGGAGAAAGCACAGCAGCGCGATCAGAACAAGAATCACAGCCACAGCTCCGCCGATGACATATGCAATGACGGTAAGAATTGTCAGAAAGACGTCCATTTCAGTTGATCTCTTTTCCCGGGTCCGCCGGGTCTGCGGTTTCTTCCGTATCCGATCCGGAACCGGAGAATCCCGTGTCTGCCTGTTCCGGCGCCGTACTGTCCGGCTCCGGTGCAGGATCGAGGAAAGACTCTATCTGCGGAAGCTGTTCCAAAGATCCGAGCCCGAATACGGTAAGAAATTTTGCGGAAGTCCGATACGACATCGGTCTGCCGGGAAGATCCAGCCTTCCCGCCGTTTCAAGCAGTCCCTTTTCAACAAGATTATCGACTATTTCTGAGGAATTTACACCGCGGACCTGAGAAATATATGTTTTTGTCGCAGGCTGGTTGTATGCCGCCACCGCAAGAACTTCCATGGCGGCGTTTGAAATGGCCTGGGTCCGCCGCTGGCTCAGATAATTCGAAACAGTCTGACCGTACTCCGGCTTGGTGCAAAGCCTGTATGTTCCATCCTGGGTACACGAGAGCATTACTCCGCTGTCCCCGTCCTCCAGATCCTGCTTTATTTCGTCAAGCTTCTGTTTCACCGTATCAGGATCCGTTTCAAAAAAATCGGACAACCGCTGAACCTGCACCGGTTGACCGGAAGCAAAAAGTATGGCTCTGAGAGCCCCTTTGAAAGAAAGATTTTCGTCAAGCGTCATTGTCCGTACTGTTCCTTCCGAATCTGTGTCTGGAGTCCACAAGCGTCAGGCTGACATCCCCGTCATTTTCCCTTACATCCACTCTTCCGCCTCTTATAAGCTCAAGCACCGCAAGAAATGTGGCAACTATCTCAGATCTGTCCGACCCCTTGCGGAATATTTCCCGGAAGGAGGTCCTGGCTCTGCGAACCAGTATCCGGAGTATGCTTATTACCTTACTGCCCACCGAGATGAAGCGCGTGCCTATAATACCGTCGAAATTCTTCGGAGAAAGGGGTTTTTTACCGTTCATCCGGCGTATGACTTCCCTGTACGCTCCGGCGACCCTGTCCGCGCAGTATTCGCTCAGTTCAGGCTTCGCCTTGGGAAGGGTATCATCAGTCTGATCCCTGAAAAATATTTTTCCGAACAGGCACTTTTCCGAAAGTTCCGCCGCAGCTTTCTTGCATCGGGCATATTCCTGCAACCGCTGCTCCAGAAGAAGCTTCGGGTCCTCCTGCTCCTCCTCATCCCGGGGAAGCAGGGACCTGGATTTGATATAAACCAATGTCGCCGCCATTTCAAGAAAGTCCGCCGTAAGGGAAATATTGTTTTCCGCCGCGGCATCCATGTATGCCATGTACTGTTCCAGAAGAAGGGAGATCCGGATATCGCAGATATCTATTTTGTGTTTTTCGATCAACGACAGCAGCAGATCAAGCGGCCCCTCAAAGGTTTCAAGCCGGAAGGAAAGTTCCGCCGGAGAGATCACATCGGATGAAGCAACCATCGGAGCCCTCCGTAAAGATCAAGAATATTCTGGAACAATTCCGTGTAAGCGTCAAAAATAAGGTCGTTCGGAACCTGTAGTATCCAGCTCAGGATATCCAGATCAAAAAAGCGGGAAAGGACAAGAAAGACCCCGAAGACTAAAAATGAATAACGGGAAAAACGGGCATACTTATACGCCGCATCGGCAGGAAGAAGGACTTCCACTATCCTGGACCCGTCGAGGGGAGGGATGGGAAGAAGATTGAAGACTATGAGACCTACGTTGAGTTGCGCGAGGAAAAGAAAGAACCTCGCGGCGACAACGGCAACCATTCCGGTATTTTTGCACAGGACAATAATGAAATATATCGAGCAGGAAATGAACCCGAGGACAAAATTCGCGAAGACACCGGCCAGGGCTACTATTACCGTGCCCTTTGTCCGGGAGCGGAAATTGATAGGGTTTATGAGGACCGGTTTTGCCCAGCCGAAGCCAAATAACAGCAGGCAGAGAGTACCGAGGGGGTCGATATGATTCAGAGGATTGAGCGATATCCGCCCGAGGTATTTCGAAGTGTCATCACCGCAAAGATGCGCGGCATAGGCATGTCCGGATTCATGCACCCCGGTGGCAAGAATACTTCCCAAAGCAAGAAAAACCAGATATATAAGAGCCTGGGTCAGGGTAATCTTTCCCTGACTTAATTCCCGGTACAGTGTAAAAAGCATTACTATATCCCTTTCAAATCAAACCTTCATGCAAAAAGCTTTTCCAGCAAAGACACAATCGGACTCACCACGGCGCTTCTGACTGCTTCCGCATTTCCGCTGCGCCAGAGCAGCACTATAATCAGACAGCAAATGAAAAACGTGACTCCACGGTCTATGCCAAGCCACTTCTCCCTAAGTCTTCCGGACATGAGACAGGACAAAGCATCCCCTCCGGCAAGATTGGGAACAGGAAGGATATTGAAGACCGCTACCGCTCCGCAGGTTTTCGCCAGACAACCGAAAAAAATCGAAAAATACCCGAACAACTCGTTTCCGGAACTGTACAGCAATTCCCCCGCCCCATACCACAACCCGGCGGACACCGCGCCGGCGACAAGGCAGAAAAACGGACCCGCGAGCGATGAAAAAAAGCCCGAAGGTATTCCTTCGGAGTCCCGGCGGGGAGTAAGTCCGCAGTAACCGAAAAACGCCGTCACAGCCATACAGAATATATTCTTTCCGCAAAAAGCGGATCTCAACAGACTGTTTTCCGGACTCTTCCCGGTTGCGGCACGGAATCCGCACTCATACAGGAATACGGCGATTACCGCACATACGGCACAGACCGCCGACGTATATATGAACTGACCTGCGGAACCGGGGTTTACCGATCCGGACAGATACCCGTAGATCATCAGAGCCTTCCTTTTATTAGGTATATTTCTGCCTATATTATACAACAATTATCGTTCTTTGTAAAGATATTTTAATTCCTGACACAAAAAAATTAAAAAATTATGTTACACTTTTATCAGCACCGAACAAGGAAGGAAAAATACCCGACGTTGACTGTTTTTTATATTGCCGTCGCCATTGCCGCGGTCATTGCGGCGGTTGCGTTCATATCCTGCCGCATAAGGGTGACGGAGACCCGGATACGCTCTTCAAAACTGCCGGATGCCTTTGACGGATACAGGATAGTTCTCCTTACCGACCTTCATGACCGGTATTTTTCCGTAATTCCGGAAAAACTCCGGCAGCTGCATCCGGATGCGGTAATGCTCGGCGGTGACATCCATTCAAAAAGAAAACTTGACGGGGAATTCTTTAAATTCCTCACATCTCTTTGCGGAGAATACGAGGTCTTTTTCGCAGAAGGAAACCACGACCTGACCCCCGACACTGCGGAGGATTACCGGGAATATACGGAAAAGATAAAAGCAACGGGAGTGCACCTTCTCCGGTCAGACGAGGTCATTCTCCGCCGGGGGAAGGACTCCGTTTCCGTTTCGGGCACGGACTGGTACAGATGCGGCAACGAATACCCGATCCACACTCCGGGACTTTTCAGCATAGACATACTGCACGATCCGGAATTCTTCGACCAGGTTCCCTCCCGTCCGGATCTGATGCTTTCGGGGCACGTCCACGGAGGCTTCGTAAGGATCCCCTTTGTAGGGGGGCTTATCCGTCCGGGGGCAGTTGAAAGTCTGAAAAAAGGCAACTTCAGCCGTATCTTTCTGCCTACGTACAGCGAAGGACTGTACTGCTCCGCAGACGGCTCATCCAGACTTTTTGTCTCGGTCGGCATGGGTTTTTCCGGACTTCCGTTCCGCCTCATTCCGCCGGAGATAGTCCTTATAATCCTTGAAAAAGCACCCGATTCACCCTAAAGTTGCGTTTTTTTTTACAAAATATCTCATTTCAGTGTTGATTTTTTTCAAAAAGTATGCTATAATTAAAGAACATGAAAAAGATTCACTTTAACGGAGGTTCACCGTGAATACAATCACTTTGATATTGTCTATAGTCCTTCTCTGCTGTGCTGCGGCACTCATCGTCATAATCACCCTTCAGGGCGACAGATCTGCAAGTTCCTCTGCCGTTACCGGAGATTTCGGAAGTTACTATAATAAGAACAGGACTCAGACCAAGGAAATCATCCTCAAGAGAGCGACCGTTTGTCTCTCCATACTGTTCATGGTTATAGTCTGCATTGTAAACATTGTCGAGAGCCTCTGAGCCTGAATTGAAGAAACCGAAGAGATCTTCCGGAAAGAAGATCTCTTTTTTGTTTTTATGGCGGGGGAACCGGTACTGTTCCGGAGAAACCGCACCTCCGTCCCGTACCTTCCGGACGGAGCTTTTCTTTTTTACCCGGAAAACCTTGACAAGTAAGGGGTAAAATGGTATAATTGACCCATAAAGACAAATACCCATACAGACGGAAAGGACCGGTATAAAAAATGAAAGTTCTTGCCTTTGATTTCGGTGCGTCCAGCGGCAGAGCCATACTCGGAATATATGAAAACGGAAAACTCAGCCTGGAGGAGATTCATCGCTTCTCCAATGATCCGGTAATGGTCCACGGAACATTTTACTGGGATATACTGAGGCTGTTTTTTGAGATAAAACAGGGAATAACCAAATGTGTCGCCTCCGGAAACGCAGACATATCGAGCATCGCCATAGATACCTGGGGAGTTGACTTCGGACTTCTTGACGAAAACGGGAAGCTTCTTGAAAATCCGGTAAATTACAGGGATATCAGAACAGACGGAATGGTTGAAAAAGTTCTTGAAAAAATTCCCTACGAAGAGCTGTATGCCCGCACGGGAATAGAAACAATGAAAATAAATACTCTTTTTCAGCTCTACTCCCTGACGCTGAACCGTCCGGAACTTCTGAAAAGGGCTAAGACCCTTCTGTTTACCCCTGACCTTCTTGCCTATTTCCTTACCGGAAAGATCTCCGTTGAATACACCATAGCCTCCACCTCACAGATGCTCAATGCCGAAAAAAGGGATTGGGACAGGGAACTTCTTGCGAAACTCGGCATCGACGAATCCATTCTTCCGGAAATAGTCATGCCTGGGACAGTGAGAGGTACGATTCTGCCTGAAATAGCGGAGGAACTCGGAATAGGACCGGTAAAAATCATATCCGGAACCTCCCACGACACCGCCAGTGCCATAGTTGCGGCACCCATAAAGAAAGATGAAAAAAGCTGCTACATTTCCTGCGGCACATGGTCCCTTCTCGGTGCGGAGCTTGACCGCCCGCTGCTCAGCAGGGAAAGCTGCGAAGAAGCCTTTACAAACGAAGGCGGATACGGCGGTACCATAAGATTTCTGAAGAACATTTCCGGACTCTGGCTGCTGCAGGAGACACGCAGGCAATGGATCCGCGAGGGGGAAAACATCTCCTTTAAAGACATAGACAAAATGCTTGAAACGGAGCTTTCGGCGGACGTTTACATTGACCCCGTCAGCGATGAATTTTCCGCTCCCGGAGATATGCCGGAACGGATAAACGCCTACCTGCGCCGCACCGGACAAAGGCTGCCGAAGACAAAAGGGCAAACCGCTCTGTGTATTCTCGAAAGCCTTGCGCTCACTTACAGGGCATACATTGAATCCCTGGAAAAGATACTGGGATACAGTCTTGAGACCGTCCATATAATAGGGGGAGGAGTGAAGGATGAAAACCTTTGCCGCTTCACCGCCAATGCCACGGGAAAAACCGTTACGGCGGGACCCGTGGAAGCCACTGCCATAGGAAATATCGCCGTCCAGCTTATTGCCGGCGGAGAAATAAAAGATGTGGAGCAGGCGCGCGGGCTTCTTGATGCGGTCAAGACATATAAACCGGAAAATACTGCGGAATGGAACAGAAAATACGAGGATTATCTCAGAGTAACGAGAGGTTGAAATCTTTATATGTTCAGAGAATATCTTGAATCACAGAAATCGGCGATGTTTGCCGATCTTGAAAACATAATACGGATACCAAGTGTAAGCGAACCTTCGGACAGCGAAACTCTCCCTTACGGCAAGAACGTGAACGACGCGCTCCAGTACGCCGCCGATCTGGCCTCCGGCTGGGGATTTGAATCAAAAAATCTCGGCAGATGCTCCGAAATCAGGTTCGGAACGGGGAAAGGTCCGAAAATATATGTTGCCGGACACCTTGACGTGGTTCCCGCAGGTGACGGATGGTCAACCCCGCCCTTTGAGATGACGGAAAAAGACGGCAAACTGTACGGCAGGGGTGTCCTGGATGACAAAGGTCCCTCCGTGGCGGTGATGTATGCGCTGAAAGCCCTGAAAAATGCGGGAAAAATCCCTGATGCCGACCTTCGGCTTATCCTTGGCGGTGAGGAAGAAAAAGGGATGTCCGACCTGAAATGGTATGTGGAGAAGTTCGGCAAGCCGGATTTCGGTCTGACCCCCGACAGCAGTTTTCCCATAATCAACGCCGAACTCGGAGTTATTTTCGGATCATTTGAGTTTGAACATCCGGCAGTTTCGGGAAAGGTCAGAGTTGTCCGGCTTTCCGGCGGAAGGGCATTCAACTGCGTACCGGATAAATGCGAGGTTGTGCTGAAATGCGAGGATAAAGCTTCATTTTTCACCGTTATGGGAATTCTGGACCGGGAAATCAAAACCCTGAGAACCCCGACGGTAGATACATCCGGACTGACCGTCACCGTCCGCTGTACCGGAGTCTCCGCCCACGGATCGGTACCCCATAAAGGCAGAAGTGCAATAACGGACCTGACCGGTGTTACAGGAAAGATTCTTTCCGGAACGGGATCCGGAGATGCCTACATCGATTTTGTCAACCGCTACTATTCCGAAACGAACGGAAAAGAGATGGGCATATACTGCAAAGACGACCTTTCCGGGGAAATATCGGTCAACGGCGGTATGGCAAATTACGAAAACGGAAGGGCCAGCATAACCCTTGACAGCAGAGTGCCCATATCCGTGGATGTAGACAGGGTATGCGAAAAGATCGAAAATCTGGCAAAGGCAAACGGAGCGGAATTCATTCACGGAAAATCAGAGCCGGGCACCTGTATCCCCGAAACAAGCCCCTTTATTCAGTCCGTGGCACGAAGCTATGAAAAGGTCATGAAAAGTCCCGCGAGATTTCTTTGTGAACGGGGAGTAACGTATGCGAAAGCCTTCGGCGGCAACGGAGCGGCATTCGGACCCATTGACGAAAGCGATCCCGAGCAGGGCGGAAAGTTACATACCGCGGACGAATATATAGACAAAGAAAAGCTTTTTTCTTTGTCGGAACTGTACGCCGTAACACTGTGCGACCTGTGCTGCAAACAGGAATAAAAAGGTGAAATAATACGTTTTTTTCATAAATTATTCATTTTTCCCTATTGAAAAAGGGCAACACATATGGTATAATTACCGTGTCGCTCTTTGATAAGACGACGGGCGGTCCTCTGCTTTCTCGGTACGAACGTCCAAATTTACTGATATTATTCAGGAGGAACGAGACATGAGCAATAAGATTGCCGAATTTACCAAAGATCAGCTCAGAGCGGAAGCCCTGCCCTTCAACATCGGCGACACCGTAAGAGTGAACGTCAAGATCAAAGAAGGAACCCGTGAAAGAATTCAGGCTTACGAAGGCACTGTCATTGCAAAGAAGCATGGCGGCGTTTCCGAAACCGTCACCGTCCGCCGTGTCGCTTACGGCGTAGGCGTTGAAAGAACCTTTCCCGTAAACTCCCCCAACATTGCGGGAGTGGAAGTAATCCGCAAGGGTCACGTCCGTCGTGCGAAGCTGTATTATCTGCGTGACAGAGTCGGTAAGGCAGCAAAGGTCAAGGAGAAGTTTTAACAGAAACTTTTCCCTATTGCATATTGCGAATAATTGATGCCCACGGGCATCGCACTTGCGGTATTGTCCGAAATAAAAGGGCTAATACCGCATTTGTTTTATATGAGGAAAGGAGCTTTTTCCCACACGGAAAACGGAAGGTATGGAAAACAAAGAAAAAATCGAGAATATATCGGGGACTTCGGCGGATCAGTCCGCTGATGATACTCTTTCCGCACCGGCATCCGCCGGAAACTCTGAAGATATTTCCGGCAGGACACGATCCTCTGAAGAGGGAAACGTCCCTGAGCAGGAGGAATCTCCGGAAATCGCTCTGAGGAAAAAACTCCAGGCGAAGCCTCTGCTTTTCCCGGAAGAAAAAGATGACAAGAAAAAGTTTACCCCCCAGTTTTTTGAGATAGTGGATACGATCGTCTTTGCCATGGCGGCAGCGCTCCTTATCCTTACCCTTATTTTCCGCATCGGGTATGTTGACGGACCTTCCATGGTTCCGAATCTGAATAACGGAGAAAGATACGTCTTTTCCGGACTTTTCTACACTCCCAAGCAGGGGGATATCGTTATTTTCCAGCCGGACACCAAGTTCACCGGCGACAGCAAGCTCTGGGTGAAGCGTGTCATAGCCGTAGGCGGGCAGACCATAGATATTATTGACGGCTATGTCTATATTGACGGAGAAAAGCTTGATGAAAGCTATCTGAGTAAAGTCAACCTCGGTCATACCGAAAAGAAAAGCGCGCCGATAGAATACCCCTATACCATTCCCGAAGGGTATGTTTTCCTTATGGGCGATAACCGGATACTGTCCAAGGACTGCCGGGATATAGGCATAGTGGACAGCCGCAGGATACTGGGACGGCTTCTGATCCGGGTATACCCCTTCAATAAATTCGGAACGGTAGACTGAAGATGAATATAAACTGGTACCCCGGGCATATGGCGAAAGCCAGACGGCTCATCGAAGAAAACCTGAAGACCGTTGATATGGCGGCGGAACTCGTGGACGCAAGGATCCCGTCCGCATCCAGAAATCCCGATATAGACCGTATCCTTGCGGGGTCTTCCAAACCCCGTATAGTCATACTCAACAAAAGCGACCTTGCCGACCCGGCACAGAACCGGCGATGGGTTGAATACTATGAAAGTGCGGGGTGCAAAGCCCTTCTTTTCAACAGCAAAAACAAGGGCGGGAAGCCCGCATTTGTCAGTGCCGTAAAAGAAGCATATAAAGACAGGATAGAAAAGAATATAGCCAGGGGAATGGCCGGCAGACATATAAAAATAATGGTTCTCGGTATCCCGAACGTAGGGAAAAGCACCCTGATAAACAGTCTCTGCGGCGTGCAGGCTGCAAAAGCGGAGGATCGTCCCGGCGTGACCCGTACAAAACAATGGGTCGGAGTGGGCGACGGGATCGATATGCTCGATATGCCAGGAATACTCTGGCCGAAACTGGATGACAGGGAAGCAGCCCTCCTCCTGGCACTCACCGGAGCCATAAGGGACGAAATACTTGACACGGAAGGGCTTGCGGTAAAACTCATAGAAAAGCTCCGTGATACATACCCGAATATGCTGAAAGCAAGATATAAAATCGACGGAGAATTGCCCGAGGACAATTTCGAGGCACTTCAGCTCATCGGCAAAAAGCGCGGTTTTCTAGTCAGCGGCGGCGAGATAAACACCGAGAGAGCTGCAACAGTACTTCTTGATGAATTCCGCGGATGTAAAATAGGAAAAATCACGCTAGAGCAGGCTCCGAGAGGCTGATACCATGAAAAAGACAAAAGATCCGGCGCTTATGTGGGCAATAGAAAATTCCCTGCGCACATCCCCGGAACAACTTTTCTGCGGCGTTGACGAAGCCGGAAGAGGCTGTCTTTGCGGTCCGGTGGTTGCCGGTGCCGTAATCCTCCCGGAAGGAATAGCCCTGGAGGGCGTCACGGATTCAAAAAAACTGACCCCGGCACAGAGAGACAGGGCTTTTGATCTGATTGCGGAAAAAGCTGTCGCCTGGGCTGTGGGCTTCGCTTCCCCCAGGGAAATTGACGAGATCAATATCCTCAACGCGACATTCCTGGCAATGGAAAGGGCAGTCCGGCAGCTTTCCCCGGTCCCGGATATTATTCTTGTGGACGGGAACAGATCGCCGAAGATAGATATCAACACCGTATGCGTGGTTAAAGGGGACTCAAAAAGTCTCAACATTGCCGCCGCATCCATTATGGCAAAGGTGTCAAGGGACAGATACATGTGCCGGCTTGCGGAGGAGTATCCCCAATACGACCTTCAGTCCCACAAGGGATATCCGACAAAGGAGCACTATACCCTGATCGGAAAACACGGAGTTGCGCCTTTTTACAGAAAAACATTTCTGAGGAACCTCGATGAACACCTGCAACAGTTGCAGTCCTGAAAGCTCACGGGACGTAGGTTCGGTTTTCGAAAACTATGTTGCACGGAGAATGAAAGAAAACGGCGCAGTCATTCTCGAAATGAACTATGCCGCAAGAAGAGGCGAAATAGACATTATTGCGCTTAAAGGCGGAACTGTCATTTTCGTGGAAGTGAAGTCGGAAAAGATTCTGGATCCGGCGGACAAAATGCCGGAATGGCGTATTGACCGCAGGAAAGCGGAAGCTTTGTATACCGCCGCCAGGGCTTACACCATGAAGCTGAGGGCGGAAGGTATCGATCCGGAGGAGCTTAAATTCCGTTTCGATGCGGCCTCGGTCCTTTTCGACGACAGTTTAAGACCTGTTAAATTCAGATATTACGAGAATTTTTTGATATTGAACAATGAAATTGCAATACTTTGACCTTCACTGCGATACCGCCACGAAGATGTATGCTGACGGAAGCAGTTTTCTTGAGCCGACCGGACATATAAATGCTCCGGCTCTTTCGGTTTTTGAGCATATGACCCAATTCTTTGCGGTTTTTATAAACGATGCAAACAGAAACCTCGGTATGGACTATTTCCGCGCGGTTACGGAGAATCTGAAGGAGGAAACGGATCAGATCCGGAATCTTACCCCTATGCTCTCCACCGAAGGAGGTAACGTCATCGAGGGGGATCCGGCAAATCTCGATCTTCTGGCGGAATACGGAGTAAAAATCTTCGGGTTCGTCTGGAACGGAAGAAATGCCCTCGCGACAGGTGCACTCTGCGACAATTCCGAAGGGCTGACCGAAACAGGCAAAGATGCGGCAAAAAGGCTGGAAAAACTGGGAATATACCCGGATTGCTCCCATCTTTCGGACAGAGGTTTTTTTGACCTTGCGGACACCTTTGCCGGGCCGATAATCGCAACCCATTCCAACGCGCGCTCCGTTTTTGACCATCCCCGGAATCTGACCGATGAACAGCTCCGGCTGATCTTTGAGCGCGGGGGACTGGTGGGACTGAACCTGTATCCGAACATAATAGGGGAATCTCCCTCGATCGAAGATCTGCTGCCCCATGCGCAGAAGATGCTCGACCTGGGAGGAGAAAACGGTCTGTGCCTCGGATGCGATCTGGACGGAGTATCCGCTCTGCCGTCGGGATTCAATGACGTTTCGGATATACCGGTGCTGTATGCCGTTCTGGAAAATGAGTTCGGCAAAACCCTGGCGGAGAAGATCGTCAGCGGAAATGCCTCCAGGTTTTTCGGGCAAAAGCAATAACAAAAATAAACGAAAGGAGCGATGCAACACGGCTCTTTATACTTTGGCGGACCTTCATCTTGCCTTCGCTCCCGGAGTGGATAAGCCAATGGATATTTTCGGCTCAAACTGGGAGGGGCACATAGAAAAAATCCGCCGCAACTGGTGTCTGAACGAAGACGACACCATCGTCCTCGGGGGAGACCTGAGCTGGGCTATGACTTTTCAGCAGTTACGCTACGACCTCGAGTTCGTCCATTCCCTGCCGGGAAGGAAGATACTGCTCAAGGGAAACCACGACTACTGGTGGACCACTATGAAAAAAATGAGAGAGCTGACCGAAGCCTTTCCTTCAATCTCATTTCTTCACAACAACAGCTACTGTGTTGACGGCATTGCCGTCTGCGGAACAAGGGGATGGATAACGGAACCCGGTCAACCGGAGGATGAAAAAGTCCTCGCAAGGGAATGCGGCCGCCTCAGGGCATCCCTTGATTCGGCAAAAGAAGGCGAAAAAGTCGTTTTTCTTCACTATCCCCCGGTTTTTGCCGATACGGTATGCGAAAGTATAATGAATATTCTCCGGGAATACGGAATTAAAAGATGCTATTACGGACATCTGCACGGGCCGAGCCATAAACTGGCTGTCAACGGAGAAAGGGACGGTGTCGTTTTTTGTCTGACGGCGGGGGATTTTACCGATTTTAATCCCGTTCGGGTCTCATAATTGACATAAAGACGATTTTTCTCTGAAATTACAGTGTTTTCTATGGAAAAAAAACCTAAAATATGCTATAATGCGTTACAATGTAAAACTATTTGATAAATATCAGGAGTGTACCCACATGAAGTTGGAAAACATCAGCAACGAAAAAAATACAGCTGTTCTGGAGATCTCCGTCTCGGCGGAAGAATTTGAAGCGGCTGTAGAAGAATCCTACAAAAAGAACATCCGCAAAATGTCCGTTCCCGGTTTCCGTAAGGGAAAAGCTCCCCGCAAAATGGTGGAGAAAATGTACGGCAAGGAAGTTTTCTGGGATGATGCCATCAACAACGTTTACCCCACCGCTTATGAAGCCGCTGTCAAGGAATCCGGAATAAAACCCGTTGACAGAGCCGACGTTGAACTGCTCGGAGTGGACGAAAACGGCGTTAAATTCAAGGTCACCGTTACCGTAAAACCCGAGGTTACCGTTGATAACTACAAAGGCGTAAAAGTAGAAAAGAAGACCGTATCCGTTACCGATGAGGATATAGAGAAGGAGCTTGAAAGCTACAGAAAGCGTCAGGCAAGAATGATCGATATCGACGACCGCGCCGCAGAAAAGGGCGACGACGTGGTATTTGATTTCGACGGATATGTTGACGGCAAGGCCTTCGACGGAGGCAAAGCGGAGAAATACACCCTCAGACTCGGCTCCGGTCAGTTCATCCCCGGTTTCGAAGATCAGATCGTAGGCAAGAAGATCGGCGAGGACTTCTCCGTATTCGTAAAATTCCCCGAGGATTACCACGCAGAGGATCTCAAGGGCAAAGATGCGGAATTCAAATGCAAGATCCATGAGATAAAGAAGGAAGAGCTTCCCGAAATCGATGATGAGTTTGCCAAAGACGTAAGCGAATTTGACACTCTTGCGGAGTTCAAAGCCGATCTTGCGAAAAAGATGGAACAGCGCAAACAGGACGCCGCAGAGGCGGAAATGACCGGCAAGCTTTTTGAAGCGATCGCAGACCTGTGCAAAGCCGATATTCCCGATTGCATGTACGAAAACGAAATAGATATGCAGATGAAGAACTTTGCATACAGAATGCAGATGCAGGGAATCGACATCGCCCAGTACATGAAGATCACCGGTCAGGATGAAAAATCCATGCGCGAAATGTTCCGCGATAACGCGGTGAAGGAAGTCAAGATCCGTCTGGCTCTTGAAAAGATCGCGGAAAACGAGGGAATCATTGTTGATCAGGCTGAGATCGATGAAGAGTACAACAAGATTGCCGCCGAAAGAGGTATCAAGGACATTGAAAACCTCAAGAACGATTACATCACCGAGGGCATTACCGAAGATATCATTCAGCGTAAGGCCTTTGAGATAGTAAAGACAAACGCCGAAGTGACCCTGGTAGAGGAAAATGCCGAAGCAAAGAAAAAGCCTGCGGCTAAGAAGACCACCGCAAAGAAAACCGCGGCTAAGAAATCCGAAACCAAGGAAGACGGCGAGGTAAAGGCAGAGGAAGAAGCGAAACCCGCAGCTAAAAAACCTGCCGCAAAGAAAACTGCGACCAAAAAGACCGCGGCTAAGGAAAATTCTGAGAAATCGGAATAAAACCGGATTTTTCCGAGTAGAATAAAAACGATTGACCTCCTCCGCACTCCGTTTCGGTAAACCGCGGCGGAGGTCAAAGCGACAAAAAACAGAAAGAAGGTTTAACTATGAGTTTAGTCCCCATGGTAGTAGAGCAGACCAACAGAGGTGAAAGATCCTACGACATCTATTCCAGACTGCTCAACGACCGGATCATTTTTCTGGCAGACGAAGTAAACGATGTTACGGCAAATCTCGTTGTGGCACAGCTTCTTTATCTTGAAGCCGTTGACCCCGAAAAAGATATAAGCCTTTATATCAACAGCCCCGGAGGCTCTGTAACCGCCGGCATGGCTATATATGACACGATGCAGTTTATCAAATGCGATGTTTCCACCATCTGCATCGGACTTGCGGCAAGTATGGGTGCGTTTCTGCTGACTGCGGGAGCAAAGGGCAAGCGTATGGCCCTTCCCAACAGTGAAATAATGATTCACCAGCCTCTCGGAGGATTCCAGGGTCAGGCATCCGATATGAAGATCCATACCGACTGGATGCTGCGCACCAAGGCAAACCTTAACAAGATCCTGGCGGAAAGAACCGGTCAGCCCCTGGAGGTTATCGAAAGAGACACCGACAGAGACAACTTCATGAACGCGGCTCAGGCCCTTGAATACGGTCTGATAGACAAAGTTATAACCAGCAGATAAGTGAACGGAGCTTTAAATGGCTGATAACAACGATAAAAAACCGGCACTGCACCAGTGCTCCTTCTGCGGAAGGACAGAAGCCGCCGGAGAGCGGATACTTTTGTCCGGTGCGATTCCCGGAGTTTATATATGCAGCGACTGTGTTGATGCCTGTGAGGAGTACCTGAAGTCTTTTCATCAGCAGCAACAGGCGCTTGAAACGGCGGATATCAGAAAAAATATGAAAACTCCCGCCGAAATCAAAGCTGTTCTTGACGAGTATGTCATCGGACAGGACAATGCGAAAATTGCCCTTTCCGTTGCGGTTTATAACCACTATAAGCGGATCCTTGATGAGGACAGCGGAAATGACGGCGTGGAGCTTTCAAAAAGCAATGTCCTGCTCCTCGGCCCCTCCGGTTCGGGTAAGACATTGCTTGCGCAGGTACTCGCCAAAGTTCTCGGCGTTCCATTTGCTATCGCCGACGCAACGACCCTGACCGAAGCGGGATATGTGGGCGAAGACGTGGAAAATATCCTTCTCCGGCTTATACAGGCGGCGGATTTCGATGTTCAGGCCGCCGAAAAAGGAATCATCTACATCGATGAAATAGATAAGATCGCCCGCAAGTCGGAAAATCCCTCAATAACAAGAGACGTTTCGGGAGAAGGGGTTCAGCAGGCTCTGCTGAAAATACTTGAGGGCACGGTTGCGAATGTTCCCCCGAACGGAGGAAGAAAGCACCCGAATCAGGAATTTATCCAGATTAACACCAGGAATATCCTCTTTATCTGTGCCGGAGCTTTTTCCGGACTGGATAATGTGATAAAAAAACGTACCGCAGGTTCCGCAATAGGCTTCGGGGCACAGCTGAAGCCCAAAAAGGAACTTTCCGAAAGCTTTTATCTGAATCAGTGCCAGGCGCACGACCTGGTAAAATTCGGACTTATACCGGAACTTGTGGGAAGAATTCCAGTTATTGTCACGGTGGACACCCTTGACAGAGAAAGCCTTGTACGGATTCTCACGGAACCGAAAAACGCCCTTATAAAGCAGTATCAGCATCTTCTTGCCCTGGACGGAGTGAAACTTGTTTTCAGACCCGAAGCGGTGGAAGCGATCGCAGATAAGGCGATCCAGACAGGAACGGGCGCGAGAGGGCTCAGATCCATCGTTGAGGGATTCATGACCAGGGTGATGTTTGATATTCCCTCAGATAAGACGATATCTTCGGTAACGGTGACGGCAAAATGTGTCAACGGAGAGGGAAGCCCGCTGATAAGAAGAAAGAAAAAAACTTCCGCGCAGGAAGAAAACAAAACTGTAAGCAACAAATAAACACAAGGAAAAACCAATGACGAAACAAAAAGATTTTAAACGGAATTTCGGCGAAGACGCCGCGGTTCTTCCGGTCATTGTGCTCAAGGGCATAGTGGCTTTTCCCGGTGCATACGTTCACCTCGAACTACCCGAGAAAAAATCGGTAAAAGCCGCAACCAAAGCCGCAAAAGAGGACAAATTTGTTTTTCTGGTCGCCCAGAAAAACCTTACCGATGAAGACAAAATAACGGAATCGGATCTTTACACCGTAGGAACGATAGCTTATGTAAAACAGGTAACCTGTGCCCCCGGCGAAGTGACCCGGGCGGCATTTGAAACAGTCTGCAGGGGAACCGTATGCGGAGAAGTCATCAAAACGGATCATTTTGATGCCGTTACCGTGCAACCGGTTGAAGACGGAGACTTTCCGCCGGAAAAGAGCCTTGACGGACTTGCGCTTGTGGACCTGGCTCAGAAAAGCTTTTCCGAAATGGCAGACAATTTTGAGCGTATGCCCGAGGAGACCCGCATCGCGGTCAGCCTGATCTCCGACGGAAATGAGCTGGTGGATTACATAGCCCAGAATATCCCTTTCCGGGTGGAGGACAAGCAGGAATTGCTTGAGATCTTCCCTCTTCACGAAAGGCTGATGCGCCTGATCTCTCTCATGAGGGAACAGACCGAGATACTCTCTGCGGAAAAGAGGATCAGCGCGGAGGTAAACTCCCGTCTCCGCAAAAATCAGAAGGACTTTTATCTTCGCGAACAGCTTCGTGCAATTCAGGAAGAACTCGGGGAAGCGGCCGAAGTACCCTTCGATGACGAAGATGAGCTTTATAACGATAAGATAGCTTCATGCGGCGCACCGGAAAAGGTCAAGGAAAAGCTTTTCAAAGACGTTTCCAGACTGATGAAGATGCCTTACGGTTCTCAGGATGCCTCTGTTCTGAGGGCATATCTTGACACCTGTCTTGATATTCCCTGGGGTATTTATACCGAAGACACCCTGGATCTGGAAAAAGCTGCAAAAGTGCTGAACGACGAGCATTACGGCCTCGAAAAGGTAAAGGAACGCATTCTTGAGATCCTTGCCGTAAGGAAACTGCGGGCTGATAACGGCGTTCCGGACGAAGATGTAAACAAAGCCCAGATACTCTGCCTTGCGGGCCCTCCGGGAACAGGAAAAACCTCTATAGCAATGTCCGTAGCCAACGCTATGAACCGTAAATTCGTCCGGGTCTCCCTGGGCGGTGTGCACGATGAAGCGGAAATCAGAGGACACCGGCGCACCTATATAGGCTCAATGCCGGGAAAAATAATTTCCTCTATAATCGATGCCGAAGTCTGCAACCCGGTCGTGCTTCTTGACGAAGTGGACAAACTGTCCCAGGATTACAAGGGAGACCCCGCATCCGCTCTTCTGGAGGTTCTTGACCCGGAACAGAATAAAAGCTTCCGGGACAATTTTATCGATGTTCCCTTTGACCTGAGCAAAGTTCTGTTTATAACCACGGCAAACAATCCGGACACTATCCCTGCTCCGTTGCTGAACAGGATGGACCTCATCGAGCTTACAAGCTACACCCCTGAGGAAAAATTCCATATTGCAAAGAATTTTCTTGTACCCAAGCAGATAAAAGCCAACGGTCTCGACCAAAAGAAGATTAAGTTCCGCGACGATGCCCTCAGGGAAATGATAGACCATTATACCATGGAAGCGGGAGTCCGCGGTCTTGAGAGAACTGTTGCCTCTGTCTGCCGTAAAGTGGCGAAAAAATGGCTTTCCGTGCCGGACGGAGAACGCAAGGCTATCAATGTCAAAGCCTCTGACATTGAGGGATACATCGGCCCTCGGAAATGCAGAAGAACAGTCCTGATGGACAAGCCCACGGTAGGAACGGTCAACGGCCTGGCTTATACCACCGCCGGAGGAGAAATGATGTCCATTGAGGTCAGGGCGATGGAAGGCACGGGAAAGATAGAGCTTACCGGATCGCTAGGAAATGTGATGAAGGAAAGCGCGAAGATCGCCGTCAGTTACATACGTACAAAGGTGAACGATTACGGTATAGATCACCTGTTCTACAAGAAAAAGGATATTCACATCCACGCACCCGAGGGAGCGATACCAAAAGACGGACCCTCTGCGGGAATAACGATGACAACGGCGCTTATCAGTGAACTTACGGGAAAACCGGTACGCAATGATGTGGCAATGACCGGGGAATTCACCCTCAGCGGAAAAGTTCTTCCCATCGGCGGACTGAAAGAAAAAACAATGGCGGCTTTCAAAGCCGGGATAAAGACCGTGATAATTCCGGAAAGCAATATGCCGGATCTATACGACGTGGCGCAGGTAGTGAAAGACAACGTGACCTTTGTGGGCGCAAAAACCATTGAAGATGTCCTCGCCGTAGCACTGGCGCAGTAAGGAGCCCTATGACCCCGAACTATAATAACGTAGAGTTTCTCTCAAGCATTTTTGACACCCGCAACCTGACCCTGCGGACGCTCCCCGAGATAATTTTCGTAGGCAAGAGCAATGTGGGAAAAAGTTCAGCGATAAACAAGCTCCTGAACCGTAAAAAAATGGCGAGGGTGAGTTCCATGCCCGGAAAGACTCAGGCTATCAATTACTTTGAGATCGACGGATCCATATATTTCGTGGATCTGCCCGGATACGGCTTCGCCCAGAGATCAAAAGGTCAGCAGGCGGGATGGGGGAAACTGACGGACAGCTATTTCAAGATGCAAAGAGATAAACGTCTTATAGTTTTCCTTGTGGACATACGCCACGATCCGACGAAGGATGATATGCAGATGTTCCGTTACCTTATGTCTCAGAATACCCCTTTCTGCGTCGTGGCAACAAAGTCGGACAAACTTTCAGCCAAACAGGTTACGGAAAGGATTTCTGCATTATCCGGGATATTCGGAGTGGACGCAATCGCCTTTTCCTCCGAGACTGGAGCCGGAGTCGACCCCTTAAGACAGATAATCGAGGACGTTACCGGAACCGAAGGGGAATACTTCCGCCCCATAGAGTAGTGAGCGTTATTTAAAAAACATAAATATATCAAAAAACTACCCCGGCAGTATCATGGGGCAGTCAGAAAACAACCGGCATGACCGATCAGGGTCATGCCGGTGTTTTCTGTTATATGAAAACGGTTTAACGATATATAAAAAGAGACTTTTGCACGAAAATCAGTGAAACAAGCCGGCATTCCGCGTCCGTATTCTTCTTGTCAAAAAAGCAGTACTCTGCTCATGCCTGAAAAGGCGGATCACGGAAATATTACTTCGCATTCTTATAGGAAAGAATAATATGACTCGGCGCAATACCGCTGCTGCAAGGATCAGCAGTACCGATCTGCTCATAATCCCGCTGAAAAGAAAAATAACCGAAGGAATGACGGAAAGCGCCACAGCCCTGAAAATACTGCTTTTTCTGAAACAAATAATCCAGATCAGGCAGTAAAGCATCACCAATACGGTATTCACAATAAGATATACGGAAAAAACTCGGTCAGACCACCAGCCGAACCATGTTCCGGGAATATTGATCACCATAAAGCCAAAACAGCCGAATCTCCCTATTTGTTCCGCGATCTCGATCCCTTTATTGTTCCACTTGTTCTCGAAACCGTTTCTGTTCTTTATTGCAAATACTATATTCGGTATCATTATTACAGCAATAATGATCAGTCCGAAAACATTCAGCCAATCCATGCCGATCCTCCGACAAATCCGGATTTATAAGCCCGTGGGAAAGTGACACACAACGGCGAAGAGTTTCAGCCGGCGATCCGATCACGGCAGACAATTCGCAATGTGCCTTGACCGTAAGCCTCATCGGAACTTCCCGGAAATTTCAGTATCAGTATAGCAGGATTCACTGTATCTGTCAATAGTTCCGTAACCGGATAAATTAAAAAAATACAAAAAAACGAAACCGGAGTCCGCCGGAAAATTTCTCCGGCGGCTGTCATTTTTTCGTTGACAAAGCAATGTTTTCCGAGGAGAATAGTCACGGCTGATATGGAGAAATTAAAGATATAACGACACAATGTCGTAAAATGCAAAAAATTGAGGAAGGAATGAAAAATGAAAAAACTATTATCGCTTATACCCGCGCTGGCGGTATGTCTGCTCGTCGCCGCGCTTATATACGGATGCACCCAGCAGCCTGAAAAGCCCTCCGATGTCCCTTCGGAGACCCCAACGGACGGAACGGAAAACACCTCGACGGTGGAGGGAACCGTCAGCACCACGACCACCGGTCCCAACGGATTGGCGAACTTCATGATATACTCCGACGGGAAGGAGAAGTATCTGTTCAATGTCGCCTCGTCCTTCGATCTGGTACCTTCACTGGGAGACTCTGTTTCGGTCACCGTTAAAGGAACCGTAACCGAAACCGCTCCCGCCCAGGCAACGGCACAGAAACTCACTGTTCTCAATCAGTTTTCCGCTTCACCCCTTGATGCAGAAGTTTACCGGATCGAAAACATTGACGTTACCGGGGTTCGTCAGGCACTGAATACGGACCGGTGGATATTCACCCTTATAAAATCCTATGACGATTTCCGGGCATATCTGGACAATAATGCGCTGAATGAAAGTGTTATGCAGAAGCTCGGCAACACTCAGATAGACACTCTCACCGAGAGCTTTTTTACAGCGAAAAATCTCGGTATTTTTATTATAAATAACGGAAATTCCGCAGATACCGCCGCAGAAGGAACATACCTTCAGCAGGGAACTATGTACCTGAAGATCAAAAACAGAACCACCGATGCGACTCTTAACAATATGACCTACACCGCATATCTGGTAGCGTTCGATAAAACCACGGAGATTGCCGACGGAATAGTGCTTACGGAGAATATACTTGCGGACAATCTCGGGGATCTTGACATCAAAACCGATGACAACGCCACCGGAGACACCCCACGGCCCACCGAGCCTGTTACCGAAAATTCACAACAGAGGGATTCCGGCACAGCAGACTGACGCAACAACAAAATAATACCCGAAAAAGGACGTATTATCCTGTTTCGGGTATTTTTTCAGAGTCTCTGTCTGATTTCTTCCGTAATGTCGGAAATGAATTTATCCAGGGCTACGGTTTCCGTTTCAGTGCTGTCCCTGCGGCGCAGTCCGACTGCTCCCTGCTCCGCTTCCTTCTGACCGATGACAAGCATGTAGGGAACTCTGTCCACGGTCTGGGCTTCACGTATCATATAACCTATTTTTTCGTTACGGTTGTCAAGTTTTACCCTCACGCCGGCGTCCCGGAGTTTATTGTAAACCTGTTGCGCATAATCCGAGCTCTTTTCCGAAACCTGAAGGACCTTTACCTGAACGGGTGCAAGCCAGGTGGGGAATTTTCCGGCATAATGCTCCGTCAGGATTCCGATAAATCTCTCTATAGATCCGAAGCAGACCCGATGGATCATTATCGGACGCTGCTTCTGTCCGTTCTCGTCAACGTATTCCAGGCCGAAATTGAGCGGCATCTGGAAATCCAGCTGTATAGTGCCGCACTGCCAGGTCCTGCCGATGCAGTCCCTGAGGTGGAAATCTATCTTGGGACCGTAAAACGCTCCGTCCCCCTCGTTTACGGTATAGGGCAAACCGAGCTTTTCCAGAGCAGATTTGAGTCCGTCCGTGGCGGCCTGCCAATCCTCGTCACTGCCCATGCTGTTTTCGGGTCGGGTAGACAGTTCCACAAAATACCTGAAACCGAACTTTCCGTATACTTCGTTTATAAGTCCCACAACGTTGACTATTTCATCGGTTATCTGCTCCCGGCGCATGAATATATGTGCATCATCCTGCGTAAAACAGCGGACACGGAACAGACCGTGGAGAGCACCCCTGAGTTCATGACGATGAACAACGCCAAGTTCCGCAACGCGCATAGGCAGTTCACGGTAACTATGGGGACGGCTGCGGTAAACCATTACGCCTCCGGGACAGTTCATGGGCTTTATGCAATAAGTCTCGTCGTCAATGACGGTGGAATACATATTATCCTTGTAATGATCCCAGTGGCCGCTGGTTTCCCAGAGCTTACGGTTCATTATCATCGGGGTGGAAACTTCCACATAGTTTTCACGGCGATGGATCTGTCTCCAGTAATCTGTCAGAGCATTTTTCAGGATCATACCGTTAGGCAGAAAGAAGGGAAAACCGGGGGCTTCGTCGCAAAGCATGAAAAGTTCCATTTCCCTGCCGATACGGCGATGGTCACGGCGTTCCGCCTCCTCCATGAGTCTGAGGTAATCCTCCATTTCCTCTTTGGACGCAAAAGCTATTCCCTTTATACGGGTCAGCATTTTATTTGAGCTGTCGTTTTTCCAGTAGGCACCGGACTGCGCGGTTATTTTAAACGCCTTCAGGGCTTTGGTATAACAAAGGTGGGGACCGACGCACATATCAACATACTCGCCCTGTTTGTAGAAGGATATTACAGCATCCTCCGGCAGATCGGAAATATGCTCGACCTTGTACTTTTCTCCCCGTGATTCCATAAACGAAACAGCTTCGTCCCGGGGCAGGGTAAAGGGAGTTATCGGAAGATTTTCTTTGACGATCTTCCTCATCTGCTCCTCAATGCGCAGCAGATCCTCCTGATCCAGCTTTTCATCCCCCAGGTCCACATCATAATAAAATCCGTTTTCGGTCGCGGGACCATAGGCAAACATTGCGGAAGGATAGAGTCTTTTTACCGCCTGAGCAAGTATATGCGCGGCGGTGTGACGCAGCACATGAAGTTCCTGCTCCTTCGGGCACTCATCGACCCTTCCGTCGGAATAAATGATCTTCATATTTTTCTCCTTTTCAAAATAAAAAAGCACCCTCAAAGACACGGTCATTCCGTATCTTCAAGGGTGCATCTCGTTCAGAAACACACGGTTCCACCTTGATATTTCACTCGGATTCCTTCAAATCCTATCCTTTAACGCAGGCATACGGTGTCACTTACTGTTTTCGGCGGCACAGCTCCGGAATGGTCTTCGCCGGAACTTCACACAGGGCGCTCTCACCGTCCGCCCCTCGCTTTGTGTCCGATCCCGGGTACTCTTTCCTTCACAGCTTTTCTCTTCGGTTTCCCTGATTATATCACTCAATCCCGGATTTGTCAAGCCCCTTTGCGGAATTTTTCATATATTTCCGGACTGAAATAAATAAAAAATCACAGCGGGAAGAACCGTGGTCCTCCCCGCTGTTGGAAATTCCGGTTTATTTTCCTCTGGCGACGTATGTGGTGTGAAGCAGTTTATGAGCCTTATGACTTCCGGGTTTTTCCAGATATTCCTCGTAGAGCTTTCTGACTACGGGGTTCTCATGTGATTTCCGGACAGCGCAGGCTTCATCCTCGTCGTAAAGGGCTTTTGCCCTGAGAGTCTTGATATCAACGTGACTTCTGGTATAAGCGTCGTGAATGGGCTGACCGCCGCCGTTTACGCATCCGCCGGGACATGCCATTATCTCCACAAAGTGGTAGAAAGCCTTACCGTCACGGATATCTCTGAGCAGTTTACGGGCATTGGCAGTGCCGCTGACCACGGCGATCCTGACATCCGTTCCTGCAACTTTGTAGGTCGCCTCTTTTATACCTTCCGTACCTCTTACTTCCTTAAATTCCACGTCGGGAAGCTCTTTCCCTTCAAGGATCTCGGCAACGGTACGGAGGGCCGCCTCCATAACGCCGCCGGTGGCGCCGAAAATATGTCCGGCACCGGTAGCTCCGCCGAATACGGGATCAAACTCTTCGTCGGGAAGTTCGGTAAAGTTCAGCCCTGCCATTTTTATGAGCTTTGCAAGTTCGCGGGTAGTGATGGAAATATCGATATCGTCCATACCGTCAACCTTGTTCTGTTCTCTGGTACGTTCGAATTTCTTTGCGGTACAGGGCATAACGCTGACAACAACCATGTTTGCCGGATCGACTCCGTTCTTTTCCGCGTAATAGCTCTTCATCAGCGCACCGTACATTCCCTGAGGAGACTTTGCGGAGGACAGATTGGGAATAAATTCCGGGAAATAGTGCTCACAGTACTTGACCCATCCGGGGGAGCAGGAGGTAATAAGCGGGAAGGGTCCGTTTTCCTTGAGACGGTTGATGAATTCCGTTCCTTCCTCCATGATGGTGACATCTGCGGCTACATCGACGTCCACCACGGCGTCAAAGCCCAGACGGCGCATAGCGGCAACCATCTTGCCCTCAACATTTGTTCCTATCGGCATACCGAACTCTTCGCCGAGACCGGCACGGACGGAGGGGGCGGGAGCTATGACAACGTGCTTCTCGGGGTCCGCAAGAGCCTCCATTACCGCCGCGGTATCGTCTCTTTCAACAAGAGCTCCGGTGGGACAGTTGACAACGCACTGTCCGCAGGCGATGCAGGGGGAATCCTTAAGCTCCATGTCGAAGGCACAGCCTATATTTGTGGTAAAACCTCTTTCGTTGGCACCGATAACGCCCACGCCCTGAAGGGCACTGCATACGGCAGAACAGCGGCGGCAGAGGATACATTTATTGTTGTTTCTTACAAGATACGGGTTGCTGGTCTCCACCTCATACTTCGGTTTATCCCCGTCGAATTTGGCTTCATCCTCTATTCCGTATTCCTTGCAGAGAGCCTGAAGCTCGCAGTTCGTGCTTCTGGGACATGACAGACATCTTCTGTCATGGGTGGACATTATGAGCTCAAGAGTCATTTTTCTTGACTCTATGACCCGGGGAGTGTTGGTAAAAACCTCCATGCCCTCATTCACCGGATATACGCAGGCGGCAACAAGGGTCCTTGCCTTTTTGACCTCCACCACGCATATGCGGCAGGCGGCTATGGCATTGATATCCTTAAGGTAGCACAGCGTAGGGATCTTTATTCCCACGGAATCCGCCGCCTCAAGTATGGTGGAACCGGCAGGCACGGTTACGTCCATGCCGTTTATTTTAAGATTAACATCGGCCATTGCTTGCTTTCTCCTTCTTATTCCCTGATTATGGCTTTGAACTTACAGCTTCCCATACAAGCGCCGCATTTGACACACTTGGAGGGATCGATTTCAAGCGCGGGGAGTTTCTTTCCGGGAGCAACATAGTCGCTCTTGGATATTGCGCCCACGGGACATGTTCTGGCGCACATGCCGCATCCGAAACAGCTGTCCTTGACAATCTTGTAAGAAATGAGCTTTTTACATACGCCGGCGGGACATTTTTTGTCCACGATGTGGGATATGTATTCATCTCTGAAATAACGGAGAGTAGACAGAACCGGGTTGGGCGCCGTCTGTCCCAGGCCGCAGAGGGCGTTGTCCTTTATGTAGTGACAGAGCTTTTCCATTTCATCGAGGTCTTCCATAGTCGCCTTGCCTTCGGTGACCTTTGTAAGCATTTCAAGAAGTCTTCTTGTTCCTACCCGGCAGGGAGTGCATTTTCCGCAGGATTCGTCCACGGTGAACTCAAGGAAGAACTTGGCGATATCCACCATGCAGTTATCTTCATCCATGACTATAAGTCCGCCGGACCCCATCATGGAACCGATAGCGATGAGGTTGTCATAATCTATGGGGACGTCCAGGTGCTGAGCCGGGATACATCCGCCGGAGGGACCTCCGGTCTGGGCCGCTTTGAATTTCTTCCCGTTGGGGATTCCGCCGCCGATCTCCTCGATTATGGTCCGGAGGGTGGTTCCCATGGGAACTTCCACAAGTCCGGTATGTTTGATCTTTCCGCCCAGAGCGAAGACTTTGGTTCCCTTGCTCTTCTCGGTGCCCATGGAAGCAAACCATTCGGGTCCGTTGAGAATTATCTGAGGGATATTGGCATAGGTCTCAACATTGTTGAGAATAGTGGGTTTCTGGAACAGACCTTTTACCGCAGGGAACGGAGGACGGGCATGAGGTTCGCCCCTCTTGCCCTCTATCGAAGTCATGAGCGCGGTTTCCTCGCCGCATACAAATGCTCCGGCACCGAGACGGATATCCACATCAAAGTTGAATCCGGTACCGAAAATATTCTTGCCAAGAATACCGTATTCCCGGGCCTGATCAATGGCAATGCTCAGCCTTTTGACGGCGATGGGGTACTCCGCTCTGACATAAACGTAGCCCTGATCGGAGCCTATCGCGTAGGCGGCAATGGCCATGGCTTCAATTACCGCATGGGGGTCGCCCTCAAGAACGGAACGGTCCATGAACGCGCCCGGGTCACCCTCGTCGGCGTTGCAACATACATATTTTTTATCGGAAACGGACTTGCTTGCGAAGTCCCATTTCATTCCCGTGGGGAAACCGGCGCCGCCGCGGCCACGCAGACCAGAGGCTTTCATTGTATCTATTACCTGTGCCGGTGTCATTTCCGTAAGGACTTTACCGAGGGCTTTGTAGCCGTCCCTTGCGATGTACTCGTCAATATGCTCGGGGTCGATGACGCCGCAGTTGCGGAGAGCCACACGGTGCTGTTTTTTATAGAACTGGGTCTCGCTCAGGGAATACAGAGCCTCCTCAACTTTTCCGGACTCCTCCGTACCGGTGTCCTTGTAGACCATTCTGTCCACGGGACGGCCTTTCAGCAGATGCTCCTCCACGATTTCGGGGATCTCATCCTCGGTAACACTGTTGTAAAACGTACCGTCGGGATAAACTATCATTATCGGACCGAGGGCGCAAAGTCCGAAGCATCCGGTCTGAACGACCTCCACCTCGTCTTCAAGTCCCTGTCTTTTAAGCTCTTCGGCGAGTTTCTGTCTGAGCTTGACGCTGCCGGAGGAAGTACAACCGGTACCGCCGCAAACCAATACATGTGAACGTATCATTTATCCTTTCCTCCTATTCAGCCGTATATTCTTTCACGATTCTGCCGGCGCTGAGTTCTTCCACGGCACGTCTGACCTTATCCGGCGTCATGTGAACGTAAAGAACCTTTTTTTCACCGCGACGGTAGATCTCGACAACAGGCTCAAGCCCTGTTTTTTCGATATTTCCCGTCTGGGTAACGGTTATCATTTCGGAAAGCCCCAGATCGTGGACCTGTCTGACAAACTCCAGAAGAGTATCCCGGGCGCCCGCCTCTATGCCGCAGGTTCCCATGCCGACAACAATTCTGGTTCCGTGATTCCCCGCTTCCCGGATCGCTATCACGTCTTTCATTTTTTCTCTGATTGCTTCGAGATCCGCTAAGCTTTTCATTAAAAAAATACCTCCGATTATGAGATTATATTTTCGTTTCAGTCTTTTTTCCGATATGTCCGGAACTGCCCTCCGACCGGAAGGTAAATGTTTCTTCCGGGGTACGGTAAACAAACCTGATCCGTGGATGAGTCTCCGCCAAAGCAAGAGTCCGGACAGTCTGTTCGATCTTTCCCAGAGGCAGAACATTGGGAAAGGTCATATCAAAACATGCCTCCACGGCGGTACCGTGAAAAACTTTCCCTTTCCGGGATAAAACTTTCATTTTTCCGCCGCACAAAGCACTTTCCGCCGCCATCAGGGCAAGCCCGAGTCCGGAAGAACCCACGCGGATGGTAAAACCGGGACGGACACAGTTTTTCAGCGTTTCTCCATCCATTCCGCACCCGTTATCCACTATCCTCACCGTCAGTTTTCCCTTTCCGTTTTCTGTAAGATAAAGACCGATCCGGTCCGCTCCGGCATTGACGGAATTCCGGGCAACATCGAGAATATTTAGGGACAGTTCCTTCATCCTTCCGGTCTCAGAACCGTCCGACAGTAAAATACGATCCAAAGCCATTCCGGAAAATGACTTACAGACCGTATTTTTTAAGTATATCCGGGACCTGATCGGCGGTTACTTTTCCGTAAACGTCGTCATTGACGGTAAGAACAGGCGCAAGTCCGCAGCAGCCTATGCAGCGGGTGGCGTCAAGGGAGAATCTTCCGTCTTCGGTTATGCCTCCGGCTTCAATACCGAGAAGCTCGCTTGCCTTGTCAAAAACCTCTTGGGAACCCTTGACGTAGCAAGCCGTTCCGAGACAGATCGCAACCCGGTACTGCCCCTTGGGATTGAGGGCAAACTGCGCATAGAACGTGGCAACGCCGTAAACTTCCTCCAGAGGAATATCAAGACCGTCGGCAATCATTTTCTGAACTTCGATGGGCAAGTAGCCGTAAATTTCCTGTGCGCCCTGCATTATGGGCATAAGAGCCCCCTGAACTCCTTTCTTGGAAGCTATAAGGTCCATGAGCTGTTTTTCCTGCTCCGGAGTACCCCTGAAAGGAACTTTGCATATTTTCTGCTTTCCCATTTTACGATTCTTCCTCTCGTATTCCATATATTTTCCGGAAAAAGACGATCCGCACCGCAACAGGGAGGATCCGGTACGGGTATTGCCGCTCCGTGTATTTTTTATTTTCCGTTTTCATAAAGTGAAAACAGTAACCGTGCGACAAGACTGTTTCTTTGTCCGACTTATACAATAATAACATAAAATATGCTTTTTGTCAAGAATTTTAATTCAACTTTGTACAAATACTTACAAAAGCCGCAAATCTGGAGGTCAATATGCAAAATTTTTACAACTCGCCCGGTTTCACGGGGGAAACGGACGTTTTTTCAATAGGAAAGACCTGGCTCGGAAGAGACATAACCTGTCTGAGATCGGGGCTGGGAAAGAAAAAAGTACTGCTTGTGGGAGGAATCCGTGCCGGGGACGGAGCGATAACGGAACTGCTGAAAAAAACCGTGGACATATTCTCAGGTCAGGGGCGGAATCAGGGGATTCCGGGACTGAATATTCCCAAACTTTTCTCATCCGTAAGACTCTACGTTATTCCCGAACTCAACCCGGACGGAAGACACATGCGTCTCAGCGGAGTTGGGGACGGAAACCCTCTCGCGGCACGCTGCAGAAGAATGAACGGCGGGAGCGACGACTTTTCGGCATGGCAGTCCAACGCCCGGGGAGTGGATCTTATGCACAATTTTGACGGAGGATGGCTCGATGCCAGGAAGCTCGGGAACGCAGCTCCCGGGATCTCCGGTTATGCGGGGGAGTACCCGGAAAGCGAACGGGAAAGCCTGTCACTGCGCCTTTTTTCAGCCTCTGTCAGACCTGATATCGTATGCGTCCTCAGCTCCGGACCCGACACCGTCCTTTCCGTCTTTCCGGGATCAAAAAAAGCCCGCCTGACGGCGGGTTGCATGGGAGTCTCCGTCTCCGATATGTACTCCCGGAAGGATCTTTACGCTGAGTACGGGGCGGGCTCCTTCTGCGCATGGTCCGAAGCGTCGGAAAAAGTATTCTCGCCCATGATTCTGTTTTCGGACGCATCCGAACATGTTCCCGGAAAGATTCAGAATCTGCTGCTGTGTTGCGCTCTGGTATAACGGTATTGTAAATTTTTTATAAATATTTGAGGAAATACTTGTAAGGAGGGAAAAAATGTGCTATGATATGATATAGACTTACCTATATTTACCTGTATTTTGAAGAGGGAGTATCATGACCATAAAGGAACAACTTGAGAGCATAAGACAAAATGCCGCAGCGGAACTTTCCGGCGCTGACGTGTCGGAAAAGCTGGAAGCGCTTCGTGTCAGAGTTCTTGGCAAAAAGGGCGAGCTGACCGCGGTCCTTGCTCAGATGGGCAAGCTTTCGGCTGAGGAACGCCCCGTCATAGGACAGGCGGCAAATGAGGTCCGCTCTTACATAGAGAACGCGATAAAGGCGAAACGTGCCGAGATCTCCGCAAAGGAACTCCGGAAAAAACTCGAAGCGGAGAGGGTAGACGTCACCCTTCCCGGTACCGGAAGACCGGCGGGGAAACAGCATCCCCTCAGCATCGTCCTGGACGAGGTGAAGGATGCCTTCATAAGCATGGGCTTTACCGTGGTGTCCGGTCCCGAAGTGGAATACGATTACTATAACTTTGAGGCTTTGAATATTCCCCCTTATCATCCCGCAAGAGACACCCAGGATACCTTCTATTTCTCCCCCGAAATGCTTCTGCGTACGCAGACAAGCTCCGTGCAGATACGGACCATGGAAAAACAGAAACCCCCGATAAGAATAATCTCTCCCGGAAGAGTTTACCGTATAGACGAGGTTGACGCTACCCATTCTCCCATATTCCATCAAATCGAAGGTCTTGTGGTGGACAAGGGCATAACCATGGCTCACCTCAAAGGATCCCTTGAACTTATAGCGAAGATGCTTTTCGGTCAGGACATAAAGACCCGTATCCGCCCGGATTATTTTCCCTTTACCGAGCCTTCCGCCGAAATATGCATCTCCTGCTTCAAATGCGGAGGCAAGGGCTGCAAGATGTGCAAGGGCGAGGGCTGGATAGAGATCGGCGGAGCGGGCATGGTAAACCCGAAGGTTCTGGCAAATCTGGGAATAGATCCCGAAGTTTACTCCGGTTACGCCTTCGGAATGGGTCTTGAGAGACTTACTATGCTCAAATACGGCGTGGACGACATCCGTATGTTCTACGATAACGACATGCGCTTCCTCAACAATTTTTGATCCGGGGGTAAACTGAAATGAACGTATCATATAAATGGCTCAGATCCATGGCGGATCTTCCGGATATGGAGCCGAAAAAATTCATACATGAAATGTGCATGACCGGCACCGAAGTCACCGGTCACGAAAACGCGGCGGACTCCGTCAGGAACGTCGTTGTCTGCCGCATACTTTCCATTGAAAAGCACCCGGATGCGGACAAGCTCGTGGTGTGCAAGGTGGACACCGGAGCCGCAGAACCCTTACAGATAGTCACCGCGGCAAAGAACATGAAGGAAGGAGACCTTGTTCCCGTAGCGCTGGACGGAGCCGTCCTTGCCGGAGGAGAAAAGATCAAAAAAGGTAAGCTCCGCGGCGTTGAATCCTGCGGCATGTTCTGTTCCGTGGCTGAACTCGGACTCACCGTCTCCGACTACCCCGGTGCGGTGGAGGACGGACTGCTTATCCTCAGTGAAGGCACACCCGGACAGAATATCTGTGACCTGCTTGGTCTTGACGACAACGTTTATTTCGCGGATATAGTGACGAACCGTCCCGACTGCCTTTCCATGAGAGGTATCGCAAGGGAAGCGGCATGCACCTTCCGCGCGCCTCTCCGGCTTGAAAAGCCCGAAGTAAAGGGCTGTGCCGGAAGCATAAAAGACTACATCGGAATTTCCGTAAGCAACACCGAACTTTGCCCGAGATATACCGCAAGGGTCGTAACGGATGTAAAGATCGCCCCCTCTCCGCTGTGGCTCATCGAACGGCTCCGCGCAAGCGGTGTAAGAGCAATAAACAACATCGTTGACATAACAAACTATGTCATGCTTGAGTACGGTCAGCCGATGCACGCTTTTGACTACTCCTGCGTGGAAGGAAAGACAATAAACGTAAGAAACGCCACCGAAGGCGAAGAGTTTGTAACCCTTGACGGGCAGAAGCACACCCTCACCGGGGATATGCTGGTCATCGCCGATGCGGTAAAACCCATAGCCCTTGCGGGTGTTATGGGCGGCGAAAACAGCGAGATAAAAGATACCACTACTACCGTTGTTTTCGAATCCGCAAATTTCTTCGGCCCCTCCGTGAGAAAGACCTCCAAAAAACTCGGAATGAGGACCGAGTCCTCCTCCCGATTTGAAAAAGGTCTCGACCCCACCATGACCGCCGAAGCCCTTGACAGAGTTTGCCAGCTGGTGGAAATGCTCGGCGCGGGCAAAGTCATCGCTGAAGTCACAGATATAAACAACGCCACCGTAACCGTGAAGAAGATTCCCCTGGAAAAGGACTGGATCAACGGCTATCTCAGCCTCAACGTTTCCGAAGAGGAAATGTCCGATATCCTTACCCGTCTGGGCTTCACCGTTTCCGACGGTACGGTTACCGTTCCCTCTTTCCGCTCCGATATTGAGAACAAATACGATATTTCCGAAGAAATAGCACGTTTCTACGGCTATGACAACATTCCTTCGGAAAACTTCAAGGCGGATATACGCTCCGGCGGATATACGGAAAGACAGAAGTTTGAGAAAAAACTCGGCTGGATACTCAGAGGTGCGGGTCTGACTGAGATCATGACCTATTCTTTCATCAGCCCCAAAGCCTACGACAAAATAGGGCTTCCGGAAAACGATTCTGCCAGAAACAGCCTGAAAATACTCAATCCTCTGGGAGAAGATTCTTCCGTCATGAGAACCTCTGCACTCCCTGGAATGCTGGACGTCCTTGCCCGCAACAACAGTTTCCGCGTTCCCTCGGTTTACGCTTATGAAAATGCGAAAATATACCTGAAAAACCCGGACGAAAAGAAGCTTCCGGAGGAAAAGGAGATACTGTGCCTGGGATTCTACGGTGACGGCGGAGACTTCTTTACAATGAAAGGGTTTGTGGAGAAGATAGCGGAAAATCTCAACATTCTTCCCTGCGAATACGTTCCCTGTACCGGAAAGGACACATATCATCCCGGAAGAGCCGCCTATATACTCTGCAACGGAGTAACTCTGGGTGTGTTCGGACAGATACATCCCACCGTGGCGGAAAGATACGGTTTCGACACAGACGTGTTCTGTGCGGAAATAGACGCGGATAAGCTTTTCGCTCACCGTGCTCCGGAAAAGGCATACAGGCCTCTGCCCAAATATCCCGCGGTAACCCGGGATATCGCACTTATCTGCAAGCAGGAGGTATATTCCGGCGATGTGGAAAAGAAAATAAAAGCACTGGTGGGTCCCACACTCGAAAGCATCTCCGTCTTCGATGTTTACACCGGAGCCCAGGTACTTACGGGACACAAGAGCATAGCTTACGCGCTGACGCTCAGAGCCCCCGACAGGACTCTCCAGGACAGCGAGATCGAAAAGATAATGACCAAGCTCGTGAGCGGGCTTGAGGCGGAGGGGATCACTCTCCGCAAATAACGGAAGGAGAAATTATGGATAACTTCGGAAACAGCACCGTAACCTTCACCCTGAAAAATTCGGGTGAAGAAGAAATGAAGCAGATCATGACCGCGGTGTACAATGCGCTGGTGGAAAAGGGATATGAAAACCCGGTAAACCAGATAGTGGGCTACATCCTGTCCGAAGACCCAATTTATATAACCAAACACAATAATGCGAGAAGCCTTATACGGAAAATAGACCGGGATGAACTGCTGGCGACCATGGTCAGACACTACCTGGAAAGCTGACGGAGGACGGAATGGTAAACGAGATCTTCGTGGAACAGCTTTATTCCCGTAAAAAGACGTTTAAAGAGTATGCGGCACAGGCCGGCATCTTCCTTGTGACAGTTGTTGTTGCGGGGGGCCTGTTCTCCTTGCTGTGGCGTATGACGAACCCTCTGCTGAGAATGATTTCCATATTTGCCCTCATGGGTACGGTCTACTTCGGATTCAAACTTTTCCGGAAGCTGAATGTGGAGTTCGAGTACATCTACCTGAACGGAGAGATGGATGTGGACAAAATTGTCGCAAAAGAAGAGCGCAAGAGGATCCTCACGGTAAAGACGGAGGACTTCATCAGATTCGGGGAATATACCCCGGAGGCGGAGAGCATAATCGAGAATTCCGGAGCGAAAAAACGTTTTGATTTCCGTTCAAACACCGGCGCAAAACCGTATTACGCCGTTTTCAGACATAAAACCTTGGGCACCGTTGCCATGATATTTGAACCCGGGGAAAAAATACTTCCGGACATGCAGCGGCGCTTTGAACTCAGAAAATAACCTTTGTATCCAATGGTATCCCCATTGGATACATTTGGCAAGGGGAAAGGAAGACCTTCATGAAGTATTACGTCGGTACAGAAATGCTTGAAATATCCGAAGTACGGAAGCTTATGCGAAACCCGACCTTTTCCGACCGGTATTTCACGGAAAAAGAAAAGAGTTTTATAAGTGTCCGGGATAAAAAAGCGACAGTGGCTGCGGAACTTATATGCGCGAAAAAAGCCTGCATAAAGGCAATATGTTCAATGGTCCGCCCTTCGTCCTACACGGAAATAGAAATACTCCGCAAAAAGAGCGGCAGACCCTGTATCAGATTTCACGGGAGACTGGAAACATTGAACCAGACTCTCCGCTCAGACCTTTCCACCAGTCACACATCAACTCTGGTAAGCGCAACCGCGATCGTCAGCAAACGGGGAGAAAAGAAGGAAGAACAGGGTACGGAAAATGTCTGACGTGATTCTTTCTGCCGAACAGATGCGGCAGGCTGATGCATACACCGTCGGAGCCCTTTCCGTCCCGTCCCTGACCCTTATGTCCAGGGCAGCACAGGCTCTTTTCCGGGGCTGTCCGGATTTTGAGGGCGATGCCGTTATCCTCTGCGGAAACGGCAACAACGGAGGAGACGGTTACGCTCTCGCAGCCATACTTGCCGAAAAAGGGAAAAAGGTCACGGTAATAGCCCCCGCAGAAGGAACCATGAGCCCTGACTGCGCCGAGATGAGACGCAGAGCGGAGGAAAAGGGAATTGCCGCAAGACCTCTTGACGGTGAAACGGAAAAAATAATAGCAAAGGCGGAACTTATCGTTGACTGCCTGTTCGGCACGGGCTTCCGGAAGGGAAAGACACCTGACGGGAAAATAACCCGGGCTCTCAGTCTGGCAAACAGTTCGGACGCCTTCCGTCTCGCATGTGACATTCCCTCCGGATGCGTTTGCGACACCGGAGCGGCGGAGAGTTATGCCTTCCGGGCAACGAGGACCGTAACCTTTGCGGCATATAAACCCTGCTTTTTTCTCTTCCCCGCAAAAGATTTCTGCGGACAGACGCAGGTTGCCGATATAGGGATACCCGGGGAAGCATTTGAAGCCCAGAACCCTTGTTTTTTCACGGTAGAAGAGAACCTTGCGCTTAAAAATATTCCTGTCCGCAGGGCAAACACTCACAAAGGCTCATACGGAGCCCTCCGGATGCTTTGCGGCAGTAAAAATATGACCGGCGCCCCGGTACTTGCCGCTACGGCAGCCCTCCGGACCGGAGCGGGGTTGGTTTACATCTCTGCCCCCATTGCGGTCAGGCGAATACTCCAGACCGCACTTGCCGAGCCGGTGTTCACCCCGACATACGCAAAGGTCCCGAAAGCAACGGCAGTGCTTGTGGGTTGCGGGCTTTCAATGAAAAGGGCGGGACTTGTGCGCTACGCCCTCGGACTCGGACTCCCGACGGTGGCGGATGCGGATGCCCTGACATACATTTCCCGTCATCCGAATATACTCCAACAGGCGAATAAAAACCTGATACTGACGCCTCATCCGGCGGAAATGGCCCGACTGTGCGGAATCACGACAGAGCAGGTGGAAGCTGACAGATTCACCGTTGCCCGCAACTATGCGGTAAAAAACGGAGTAGTCCTGGTCCTTAAAGGACACAACACTCTTATCGCGACCCCGGAGGGAAAAGTCTTTGTCAACACAACGGGAAACCCGGGACTCGCAAAAGGCGGAAGCGGAGACACCCTTGCGGGAATAATCGCTTCACTCCTTGCGCAGGGACTTACGGCGGAGCAGAGCGCGGTGACCGGAGTCTGGCTTCACGGGAAAGCGGCGGACATACTCCGTGACGGCATTTCCGAATACGGGCTTCTTCCCTCCGACATTCCCATGACTGTGGCCCAGATACTCAGGAAAAAGAACTCGCCTCTGTAAGGAGGTATGGGCTTTGAAAAAGCTCTTTCCGGTTTTACTGACCGTTCTGGTCACACTGACAGTATTCTGCTCCTGTGACAAAAACAAAACCGAGACCCGTTCCGTTGAGACCTTTACCGCCACGGCAAAGGCATACTGCAACCGGACAGGACTTATATTCAACGCCGTTGTCTCGGAAAAAGAAATAACCGTCACCGGCGGAAATCTTGCGCTTCCGGTAACCTATGGCAGCGGAAAAATGAAAACTGAAAACATTATCCTTGACTGTACCGTGGAAGAAGATTCCCTTTTTAATCTTCCGTCGATTCTGCTGCGGAGACTGAACAGCCCCGACTGCCCGTTTCTGCCGGGAGAGACGGCCCGCATACAGGTACGGTCGTTTGACGTAGATATAACTTTTGGAGAAATACAATGAACAGTACCGCAAAGAGAACATGGGTTGAAATAGATCTTGATGCCCTTGACAATAATTTCCGCAACATCAGGGCGTGTGTTCCCGACGGATGCAAAATAATGTCCGTAATAAAAGCGGGAGCGTACGGTCACGGGGCAACAAGGATCGCCGCGGAACTCGAACCGCAGACGGACTGGTTTGCCGTATCCAATACCGATGAGGCAATGCAGCTCCGCCGTGCCGGGATCCGTAAGCCGGTCCTCATTCTCGGCTATTCCGATCCGGAACAGATTCCTTTCCTTGCGGACAACGATATAACCCAGACGGTATACTCGGAGGAGTATGCCGGGAGGATCGCCGAAAAACTGAACGCTTGCGGCAAAAAGATATCCGTACATATCAAGATAGATACGGGCATGAACCGTATAGGATTCCCCGCGTACAGCGATTCCGACGCGGAAAATTCCGCGGAAATCATAGCCAGGATACACGAAAAATATCCGTGCCTTGAATTCAACGGAATTTTTTCCCACTTTGCTGTAGCGGACTCTCTTTCAGGAGACTTCACGACGACACAGTTCGCCCGATTCACTTCTGTGGTGGAAAAACTTCGGTTGAAAGGACTAACCTTTGCCCTCCGTCATATCTGCAACAGTGCCGCTATAATAAACGATCCGGAAATGCACCTTGATATGGTCCGCCCCGGGCTTATTCTCTACGGACTTTATCCGGATGAGGTCAGAAAAGACATAGGACTGATTCCGGTCATGCAACTTAAATCCGTAGTGTCACACGTTCATACCCTCCGTAAGGGGGAGACCGTCAGTTACGGTCGTCTTTTTACCGCGCCGGAGGATATGAAGATAGCCACGGTCCCGGTAGGTTACGCCGACGGTCTTTTCCGCACCCTGTCCGGAAATACGGAGTTTTTCATCGCAGGGAGCGTAAACCGGAAGGTTCCGCAGATCGGACGTATCTGCATGGATCAGTGCATGCTCGACGTAACAGGGCTTGATGTTCGGCAGGACGATGAAGTCACGGTTTTCGGGAGAGAACCCCGGGTAGACGAGCTTGCGGCAGCGGCGGGGACCATACCGTATGAACTTATATGCGCCGTATCCCCCCGTGTTCCGAGGGTCTATCTTAAAAACGGACGCATTGTGGATGTAATGACCTATCATTCGGAGGAAGAACGCCCCTTTGCCGGAGACGGTACCCTGGAAGGGCTGCGGAAAAATATTGATACGGTCGATGCGGCTCTGGCGGACCTTTTCTCCAAACGCATGACCCTTGTGCAAAAGGTCTCGGATATAAAAAAATCTGAAGATCTTCCTGTCTGCGATCCAGGGAGAGAAAAACTGATAATTGAGAAAAACTCTTCCCTCGTACCTTCGGAATACAGATCTGATTTTGAAGATATATACAGTCGTATAATAGAAAAATCCCGTGAGTATCAGCAAAAACTTTCAGCTACGAATCCGCTTTTCGGGTTGCTTGGACATCCTCTGGGACACAGCTGGTCAAAACCTGTACATGAAATGCTGACGGGAAAAGCGTATGATTATAAGCTTCTGGATGTGGAAAAGGCGGAACTGGAAAGATTCCTTACGGAAAAGAACTTTTCCGCGGTAAATGTCACTATTCCCTATAAAGAAACGGTGATCCCTTTCTGCGACAGCGTGAGTGAACAGGCCCTTGAAGTCGGGAGCGTAAACTGCATTGTCAACAGAAACGGAAAACTTTACGGTTTCAATACGGACGTGGCGGGATTTTCCTACCTCCTTGACAGGAACGGAATAGATCTTAAGGGGAAAAAGGTCCTAATTCTCGGTACCGGAGGGACCTTCAGAACAGTCGCGGCGGTCGCCGGACTCAGAAATGCATCCGAGATCCTCGCCGTCAGCCGTCATTCATCCGGCAAGGACGTAAAAGGAGTTAAGTTTATCGGCTATGACAAGATTGAACAGGCGGCAGATGCCGATATCCTTGTAAATACGACTCCCGTGGGAATGTTCCCCAATACTGAAAATTGCCCGGCAGATCTCGGTATTTTCGTAAATCTTTCTGCCGTCATAGACGTTATTTACAATCCCGACCGCACTAAGCTCCTTACCTGTGCGGAGGAAAAAGGCATTAAAAACGTCAACGGACTGCAGATGCTGGTGGCTCAGGCAAAATACGCGGCTGAACTGTTTCTCGGCAACAGGATCGGGGACTCCGAAATAGAAAAAGTGACCGCCCGCATCCGGGAAGAGATTGCCCGGAAGTAATGCCCTCTCCGCAAAGTATCCTTTTGGGATCCGATATGTAAAACGGTTTGCCCCGGACTGTACAGTCCGGGGCTCAGGCTTTATTGTGCATGGTCACCTTTCCAGCCCCATCCCCCCGTATTTCTCCGCAATCCCGGAATCCGGAAAATGTTTTCTTTTTATTTTTCCGAAACTATTGACATTTCACCGTTTCGGGTGTATAATATGGCTACCGAACGGAAGTGTTTATACTTCTTGTCGGTAGTTTATTAATAAAAAGAGGGCTCTTAATGGGTGAAGGAAGAAAAGAAGAGATAATCATGGCGACATTGGAGCTGGCTTCTCAAAGAGGGATGGCAGGTGTCTCAATGAACATGATAGCGGACAGGCTGGGGATAAAAAAACCGTCACTGTACAATCATTTCGCATCAAAAGAAGAACTTGTCCGGGAAATGTATGTTTTTCTCCGGGAAAGGGCAAAGAAGGATTCCCGGGACTATTTTACGGACTACGGAACTCTGTTTTCCGGAAAAACTGCCCTTGAGATCCTGAAGCAGGTTGTGGGCGGATATCTCCGGATGACACGGCAGAAGGAGCTGCTGACATTTTACAAAGTTCTCTATTCCGAAAGGTGCTTCCAACCTCTGGCGGCAGAGATACTCGCCGAAGAAACGGAAAAAATGATACGGGCAACAAAACAGTTGTTTTACGCCATGGCTGTCCACGGAATACTTCGTTTCAGCAATGCGGACATGAGCGCTTTGAGCTTTGCTCTGACCGTTCACGGAATCATGGATTATGAAATGGATAAAAGTCAGGTGGAGCCGGAAAACGGCATACAGGAGAAAAACCTGGATGATTATCTCGACTGGTTCTGCAGGGAAAATGCGGTAAAGGAGTAATAAAAGGAGAAAAAGGCTGTTGAATTACTGCGGATTGCTGGGGGTTGTAAGCCTCCTTTCCTACACTGCGGCAGTGGTGTTTTCACCCATGGCGTATCCGGGGTATGACTGGATGAGTCAGGCTGTAAGCGATTTGAGTGCCGCGAATGCGCCTTCCTTGGGACTCTAGAATCAGCTGAGCAGTCTGTACAATGTGTGCGAAGTCCTTTGCGTAATGATGGTCTGTCTGGGGATCCAGGGTAAAAAAACAAAGCTTCTGAGGTCCGGAATATATACCTTTGCCGTGATGGAATGGGTGTCTGCCGTGGGTTTCCGGATGTTTCCCCTGAGCGACAGCGGTTATGCGGGCACTTTTCAGGATAAAATGCACATTTCAGCCACGGTGCTGGTGGTAGCCCTGTCTATTGCCTCACTTGTTATGATAATAATTGCCGGAATAAGAGACAAAGGTTGCCGCTCCTACGGTATTTGCGCCGGCATTGCGCTGGGAATGATACTTGTGGGGGCTCTGGGGATGAAAATCGTCCCTGCGGAATACTTCGGCATAGTTGAAAGATTCAGCGTTTTTGCGGCAACGGGATTCAACGCCGCACTCGGAATACATTTATTCTGTTCGGACTGACCTCCCGTATGTTCAAAAAAAACATCTGCCCCTCAGCAGATGTTTTTTCTTGCCATTTACCACTGCCGGGAATCTTTTTGTTTTCCGGAGCCGCTTCCTTCCGGGCCATCCGAAAGGCGGAGACAGGATCATATATCAGGGTTTCAGATCCGGTCTTTCCGGGTAACGCGTTTTTCTTAACAGGCACACAGCGGACGGTATTGAATCCGTTAAAAACAAAGTCTGTCAGTTTATTGACAATCCGGAATTTGTGTAGTATAATCAGGTAAAAGAACCGGGCGGAAGATCGGCCCGGGATCAGTTTTCCGGAAGGATAGGTATATGAGACCGAAAAAAGAACGCAGCCGTATTATAAAAGAGCTTCTTGACGTAACCGATCGGGAATTTACGGATGAGGAGCTTATAAAGCAGCTTACAAAAACGGAGATCACGGAGAATTCCAATGAAAATTCACGGGTTTCTTTCGGTCAGAAGGCGGCAGACGCAGTAGCGGGTTTCGCCGGCAGCTGGGCGTTTATATTCAGTTTTATCGGCATTATGGCGGCATGGATGATAGTCAATGCTGTCATGGCGGGAAGAGCCTTTGACGGCTATCCGTTTATTCTGCTGAATCTTGTTCTTTCCTGCATTGCCGCAATCCAGGCGCCTCTGATAATGATGAGCCAGAACCGGCAGGAGGCAAAGGACCGCCGGCGGGCGGAAAACGACTACAGGATAAACCTCAAAAGCGAACTGATTGTGGACGATATCCACGAAAAGCTTGACCTTGTGCTGGAAAACCAAAGAAAAATTCTCCGCAGACTGGAGCAATATGAACAAAAGAGCAAGGTCTCAGGAGAAGAGGAGGTTGATGGAAATGGAATACACAACGCTCAATAACGGTGTAAGAATGCCCATGGTCGGTTTCGGAACATGGGATATTCGCGGGGACAAGGGTAAAGACGCTGTTCTGCAGGCGCTGAAAACAGGTTACAGGCTTATAGATACGGCGCAGATGTACGGCAACGAGGATATTGTGGGAGCGGCGGTAAAAGAAAGCGGCATACCACGGGAAAAAATATTCATTACCACAAAACTTTTCCGTCCCTGTGCCGGATACAGGGAAGCGAAGGAAGGTATAGAAAGATCCCTGAAAACACTGCAGACGGAGTATGTTGACCTTTTGCTGATACACGAACCGTATCAGCAGGCGCCTGAAATGTACCGGGCGTTCCGGGAGGCTTATGCCGAAGGAAAAGCGAGAGCCATCGGCATTTCAAATTTCGATGCACCCAGGTATCTGGATTTTATCAGAGACTGCGGGATAATCCCCGCGGTGGATCAGGTTGAAAGCCATGTCTACTTCCCTCAGCTTGAACTGAAAAAACTGCTTGAAACCAACGGTACGATAATGGAATCCTGGGCTTCTTTCACGGAGGGCAGAAAAGATATTTTTTCGGAGCCCGTACTGAATGAAATCGGAGAAGCTCACGGAAAAACCTCGGCTCAGGTAGCTCTGAGATACCTTATACAAAACGGGATTCCCGTTATTCCGAAATCGTCGGACAGTAAAAGGATGGCTCAGAATCTTGACATTCTCGATTTTGTCCTCACAGAGGAGGAAATAAAACGTATACGCACCCTTGATCAGGGCAAGTCCCTGTTCGGCTGGTACGTTCCGGAATGGAAGTAACGCAGATACTTCCGCAACAGACAGAAGGAATAATAAGGGGGATACATCAATGACAATAAGAAAAGCGCTGCCGAAAGATGCGGAAAGAATAATTCAGCTGCTGCAGCAGGTGCATGAGCTTCACGCAGCAATACGTCCGGACATCTTCATTTCGGGAAAAACCAAGTATACCGTACCGGAATATCTTGAAATAATCTCAAACGGAAATACTCCCGTTTTTGTCGCAGCGGACGACTCGGATACGGTGCAGGGATATGTTTTCTGCCAGATAAAAAGCCAACCTTTTTCAACAAACATGAAAGATTTCAAAACACTTTATATCGATGACCTCTGTGTAGACGAAAACCGCAGGGGAGAACACATAGGACACCTGCTTTTTGACTATGCAAAACAGTACGCCCGGGACAACGGATGCTACGACATGACCCTCAATGTCTGGGAAGGCAACGATACTGCCCGGAAATTCTATGAAAACCTCGGAATGTTCGTGAAGGAGACCCAGATGGAAATAATCCTCTGACCGCTCCGGATAAACAAGCAACGGAATCCTTCCCGTAAGGATTCCGTTTTGTTGTTGCCGATACACGAAAATATTGACAAAGGCCGCTAAATATGATAAAATACTCCGGGTTTGTCAGAAATTCCGGACTTTTTCCGGCAAAAGAGGTAAAAATGAAAATACGTGATTACAAATATACTGTCGGCGCCAGTTATCTGGGATACATCTGCCAGGCGGTGGTAAATAATTTCGTTCCGCTGTTGTTTGTTATTTTCCAGCACAGGTTCGGGCTTTCCCTTTCTCAGCTGACGGCACTTATCACCGTCAACTTTTTTCTGCAACTGACGGTTGATGCTCTTGCGTCAAAATTTGTAGACCGGATAGGAGTCCGTAAATGTGTCGTAGCCGCCCATATAAGCGCCAGCCTGGGACTGATCCTCCTTGCGGTATTGCCCGCAATACTGCCTGATCCCTACACAGGGCTTATTATCGCCGTGCCCTTCTATGCCCTCGGAGGAGGTCTGATAGAGGTGCTTGTCAGCCCCATAGTAGAAGCTTGTCCCTCGGATAACAAGGCGGCAAAAATGAGTCTGCTTCACTCTTTTTATTGTTGGGGAAGCGTGGCTGTCGTCGTTGTTTCCACCGGCTTTCTGAAATTGTTCGGCGCCGGAAGCTGGCCGGTGCTTTCCTATATCTGGGCGGTTCTTCCCGCGTTCAATGCCGCCGCATTTACGGCCGTGCCTATAAGAGAGCTTAACGACGGCGAAAAGGGGATGTCCGTCCGGGAACTCTTTTCGGAGAAAAATTTTGTTCTTTTTGTTATCCTCATGTTTGCCGCGGGGGCGTCAGAACTTTCGATGAGTCAGTGGGCGTCCGCTCTTGCGGAACAGGGACTGGGAATATCAAAAACTCTCGGGGATCTTGCGGGTCCGTGTCTGTTTGCTCTTATGATGGGAGTTTCCAGGGTCATATATGCCAAACTGGGAAAAGGGACCGATCTGATGAAAGTTATTCTCGTCAGCGGAGGACTGTGCGTTGTGTCCTATCTTATCACTGCCCTGAGCCCCGTCCCGTGGATCGCGCTGTTCGGTTTCGGACTGTGCGGACTCTCCGTAGGGGTGATGTGGCCCGGAGTATACAGTATAGCCAGCGAGACTTTTCCCCGGGGCGGAGCGGCGATGTTTGCCCTGCTGGCTCTGGGCGGAGATATAGGCTGTACGGGCGGGCCCACCGTTGTGGGATTTCTCTCCGGACTTTTGGGCGGAAAACTGCAGACCGGAATCATTTTCGGAGCCGTTTTTCCCGGGATACTTCTGATATTCGGGTCAGTTTTTCTTCGCGGAAGGAAGAAAACTCACATCGGGGAAAACGGTATTTCCCGCCTTGCCGGTAAGTAAAACGCCCGTATGCGGATCAACGGACCGCGCAGCCCCGGCGTAGACAATAAACAAAGAGGAATCCCTCATAACAACGGGGGATTCCTCTTTATATCTTCCGAACAGTTGCCGCATGTGTAAAACAAAAGCCGTTATCACTGCCCGGCTTTTCTGAGCAGGTTTTCCCATTCCCCGACAATGGAACGGTCTTTGAAGTAATCTATCCTCATTGCCTTGCGTACACGGGCAAGGGTCTCATTCGTCCTTTCAACCGCCTTTGCGGTGCTTTCCGTAAGAATGTCATATACGGAATCTATATCCTTTTCCCATTTTTCACGTTCCGCCCTTATGGGACTCAGGATTTCCTCCAAAACATTATAAAGGAACTTTTTGCAGGTCCCGTCGCCGAGACCTCCCCTGCGGTAGTGGGCTTTCATTTCGTCAAGACTTGAATATTCGGGTAAATACTCGGCAAAATGAGCATCTGTGCAAAGGGCGTCAAGATAGGTGAAAACAACGTTGCCCTCTGTGTGACCGGGGTCGCTTATCTGAAGATGAAGCGGATCCGTATACATCTTTCCGTTGATCTGTTTCTTCAGAACAGCCGAAGTATCGGAAAGATAAATGCAGTTACCGAGGGATTTGCTCATCTTTGCCTTACCGTCCACACCGGGCAGGCGGCGCTGAGTCTCATTTTCGGGTATCATCGCCTTCGGCATTACCAGAGTCTCCCCGTATATCCGGTTGAACTTCTCCACTATCTCCCTTGTCTGCTCAAGCATGGGAAGCTGATCCTCGCCCACTGGCACGACATTTGCGTTGAACGCGGTAATATCCGCAGCCTGGGAGATAGGATAGGCAAAGAAGCCTACGGGCAGTCCCTCGTCGGCAAATCCACGCATCTGTATCTCATTTTTTACAGTGGGATTTCTGGAAAGCCTCGCCGTTGTTACAAGATTGAGATAGTAGAAGGTAAGGGCATGAAGCGCCGGCAGCGCGGACTGAACGCAGATAGTGGACTTTGCCGGGTCGATGCCCACGGAAAGATAATCCAGAACGACATTGATTATGTTTTCCCTGATCTTTCCGGGATTATCCGCATTATCCGTAAGTGCCTGATCATCGGCTATAAGAATATTGATCTCGTCAAACTGTCCGGAATTCTGAAGCTCCACTCTTTTTTTGAGTGAGCCCACATAATGTCCGAGATGCAACCGGCCGGTCGGGCGGTCCCCCGTAAGAATTATATTTTTATTTTCCATTGATGTCCCTCCGGAAATTACTGTTTTTCTATAGAGATATTATATTACATTTTACGCTAAAAGTCAACATCAACCGATGTTTGTCGGATCATTGGCCGGGAAAAGAGGTGCGGCGGCCCGGCTGCCGGAAGCCCCTCTGCTCCGTTTTTCCCGGATGTCCGGAGAAAACCGCAGGAACACCATCCCGAGGATAGGCTTTTTCACTACTGTCCGACGACTGATTTGTAATAATTCCCGAAATCGGCAAGGGCATCGATTATCGGAAGCATTTCCTTGCCGAGGTCCGTCAGGCCGTATTCCACTCTCGGGGGAAGGACGTGATAATCGTGACGGTAGACAAGTCCGTCATCGATCATTTGTCGCAGGCTGTCAGTCAGCACCTTTTGGGATATTCCCTCCAGATCCCTCAGAAGCTCATTGAATCTCCAGGGCCGCAACTTCAGGTTACGCAGGATCATGAGCTTCCATTTCCCGCCGATCAGAGAAACCGCTGTCGCCACAGGACATGCCGGAAGTTCTTCTTTTGTTTTCATATCATCTGTCACCTCACGGATACATTATAGCACATATTCCGGAAATTGTATATAGTTATAAAAAAGTGCGTATTTGTTTTTTCATTTACCATGTGATAAACTGTGATCGGGCAAAGAAAATTGCCGAAAAACAGGAGGTATTTACCATGAAAAATTACACCAAAATCAATATCGGAAATGAAGGACGGGTTGAGCTGCATGATAAACTTGCCCTGACCGGCGCAGAAATCAGCATCAACAGGCTTCCTGCCGGGGCAGGGATCCCTTTCGTTCATTCCCACAGAAACAATGAAGAAATCTACGGAATACTCTCCGGCAAAGGAAAGGCGGTAGTGGACGGGGAAGAGACAGAGCTCAACCCGGGTGATTGGCTGAGAATTTCCCCTGCGACAAAAAGGCAGTTTTTCGCCGCCGCGGACTCCGGAATAACCTATGTCTGTATCCAGGTGAAGGAGAATTCACTGGAAAAATTCACGGCAGACGACGCCGTTGTCTATTGATTCTGCCGGTCCGTAAAAGACTCTTTTCCGTACCGGATCTGCAAAAAAATACTTTTCCGGGAATATCCCCCGGTAAATCAAATTAGGAATCCCGCGTATTTATGCGGGATTCCTGCTCTTTTTCAAAAACAAAGTAATTAATTTTCAGAAGAGAACGTCTCTTTATCCCTTTACCGGTCTCATTTTATTTCCGGGAATAAAGTCATCAATGTTTAATTCCGTAAAAAGCGTTTACTATCCTTTCGTATTTTTGCTCATCGTAACCCTCAATATAACGGACATGCTCTTTTTTTGATAAAAAATAAGCCGGGAGCGTTTTCATTTTCAGCTGAGAGGCTTTGAATAATCTGTGATTTCCGTCGATAAGCTTGTACTTTTTCTCGGCTAACTCAATAACTATCAACGGTTTTGAAACATCTGTTCTCATCGCATAATCGGCATCTCCGTTAAAGGGGTTGGCTTCCGACAATTCCTCTACTTGGCATTGTATCGTCCGAAATGCAGATGCATCTTCAAGCATTCTGCCGATATTCCACAGGAGAGCACCCTCTTCGGTCCCTATCCGGTATTTCTGTTCCATGTTTAACCTCTCAGAATTGTTGCTCCTTGACTTTCTTTTATTATATCACACTCCCCGGGGGATTTCAATCCCTTATCTTCCGATCTTTCACTTCCGGCTGTTAACTGTTTTAACTTCCGCAGGCTCTGCCGCAACAGCGGGACAAAGACGACTACTTACACGAAAAACGAAAAAGCCTGTACAAATGTACAGGACTTTTGACTGTTAAGGCCTTTAAAATGATTTCTGTTACTATCCGAAAAACGGAATATGTCAATCTCTGATGTTTCTGATTTTTGTCAGATCGCCGCTGCACAATGCTTCCATATTGCGGAAAATTTTGTCAGGGTCCCAATCCCACCATTTGAGACTGACAAGATAAGAGGTAAGCTCGTCGTCAAAACGCTTCCGGATCACCCGGCATGGATTTCCGCCCGCAACGCAATAAGGCGGAACATCCTTCGCTACAACGGAATTCGCGGCAATTATTGCACCGTCTCCGATACGTACCCCCGGCATAACCGTGACATTTTGGCCGATCCACACATCGTTTCCTACCACCGTATCTCCCTTTAAGGGAAGATCATTAAGAGCCGGTGCAAATTTTTCCCAGCCTCCGCCCATTATGTTGAACGGGTAGGTGGAGACACTGTTCATTCTGTGATTTGCACCGTTCATCATAAATTCAATCCCTTTGGCAATAGCACAAAAGCGCCCGATGATTAGTTTATCACCCAAAAACTCGTAATGATGAGTGACGTGTTCTTCAAATTTTTCCGCGCCGTTCACGTCATCATAATAGGAATAATCTCCCACTATAATATTAGGACGCGTGATGATATTTTTGATGTACACGATCTGTTTAATGTTTTCATTCGGATAAATTTTGTCCGGATCAGGGCCTGTCATGTTTTGAAGTCATCTCCTCGAATTCCGATTTGCCTGTATCTGATTATATCAGAAATACTTTTGTTTTTTGTTCACACATTGCCGGACGGTCCGGCTTTCAAAATTCCAAAAGAAACAGCCGAACCTATTACAATTCCGATAAAATTGCCGATCAGATCATCGACATCAAAATTTCTTCCGAAAAATACCTGCAAGGTCTCACAAAAAACCGGTACTGCAACAGCAATCAATATCATTTTTTTATAGCTCTTTATTCCCGTGACCAACGGAATAAAAAACCCCAAAGGTATAAACATCAAAATATTGCCGATCAGCATGGTTTTGACCCAACTTCCTATCGAAAGCTCGCCGTTGAGCCATTTTATAACCGATGGTACAAAATTTGCATCGCCGATCTGAAACACATGCCCAAGTTCCTCCCACCATCCAAGGAAAATACCGTCATATACAAACAGACAGAAATTTGCCGGTAGTATGACAAGACTGATAAGTCCTGTTAAATAACAAACGAACATCAGCCGCAAAATTTCTGTCAGCCACTTGATTTGAGATTTTCTTTTCTTCAAAACGGATACCCGGATCGCCAGATAGACTATACCCGCAAGGCAAGCTATCGGAAGAGTCTGGAGAAAATACCCCAGGACTGAGCCGGAACCCATGAGCATTCTGAGTTTTCCAAACATGGATATAGCCTCCTCAAATTCCGATTTATCTGTATGGTTATTCTCTACCAGGAGTAAAAATGCTTGCTCGCAAGGGCATTTTTACGACGCCGTCAATAAAGCTGTTGCCCGACAGGGCAAGGGCGGCATAGCCGCCGGGGATTGCGAAGCAAGACCGTCTGCTTGTATTATATCATAATTTTGTTCAATTTGCAACCACCTGAAACACAGTGTTTTCGGGACTTTGTTCAGTTTTGTTCAATTTCAAAGCGACCTGTTATGAATGTGGTTAGTATCAGGATAGTAACATACTTACCCATAAAAACAAAAATCCCCCTATCTTTCCTGATAGGGGGACTCTTTTATGCCTCTTGGAAAATTCTCGCACTCGTCTGTTCGACCTGAAGCAACCTTATCAGGTTATCATAGTCTATGCCGACACCGCAGGTGCCTTTGTTTCGCGGATTCACCTGGTAATGTCCTATAATGTGTTCACGGTCAACGGGTACGCCTTTGCCGTAGATCTTTTTCAGATCCTTATTGACTTCGGTAATCAGCTCTACCGCCGCTTCCTCCTGGGACAGAGTCAGAGGAGCCCTCGTTGCCCCCACAAACTCTATGGACAGAGTATAATAATTGGCGTTTGTTTCTCTGTCCCGGATATACTGCGACAGGCTGTTTCCGTAGTAGCTGTGCTTTTTGGGATTTGTGGATGTGCCATTGCACCACGCACCATCCCGGATGTCTACATACTGACGGATCTCACCGTCCATTCCGATGAGAAAATGGGCCGAAACCTGGTTCTGACTGTTTATAAACGTGTTGTGGGGAGATCTGATCCCGGCGGTGGACGTGTTGTGCAACACCCACATATCCGGAACCCACCCGTATCTCCCGGGAAAATGACTTTTTGTCTCGTATCTCCTGATATTCATTTCGATGACTGCTCCTTCGTTTTTTCAGTTTCAAGGAAATGCGCTTTGGGCCGGAATATTTTACCGCAAGCCGCATCCGAAAGCAACTCCCTTTATATTGCTCTCACTTGCTGTTGCGGTTTGCGATGAAATATTCAGCTTCTGCCGAATGTGAAATAATTTTCCGCAAGCTCGGAACTGTAAAAGGCTGCGGCTTTGCCGCAATGTCAAATGAAATAAATTCCCCGCCTTAGAAATTCAACTTACCGAAGGCGAATTTCAAGGAAAAGAGAGCATTGTTGTGTAAACAATGCTCTCTTTTGGAGGCGCCACCCGGAATCGGACCGGGGATAAAGGTTTTGCAGACCTCTGCCTTACCGCTTGGCTATGGCGCCATATTCTGTTTCAGTATATGCGGAAGAGTAAGAAATGATGCAATGCGCTCTTACGCATTGCATCACATGGAGCGGAATACGAGGGTCGAACTCGCTACCTCGACCTTGGCAAGGTCGCGCTCTAGCCAAATGAGCTAATTCCGCATATGAGCTTTATCGCTTAAAAGCTTCATAAATATGTAAAACCCAAACGATAAAGCTTTGGTGCCTTCGGTCGGAATCGAACCAACGACACGAGGATTTTCAGTCCTCTGCTCTACCGACTGAGCTACAAAGGCAAAATGGCGACTTGGAAGGGATTCGAACCCTCGACCTCTGCCGTGACAGGGCAGCGTTCTAACCAACTGAACTACCAAGCCGTATAAAGTGTTAGAAGAGTGAGGTAATTATTAAATTACGGTGGTGGGAACTACAGGGCTCGAACCTGTGACCCTCTGCTTGTAAGGCAGATGCTCTCCCAGCTGAGCTAAGCTCCCATGTCACTTCGGAACGTTCTTTCGTTTCGGCTTATATATGATACCACAAAAAACCTGTTTTGTCAATACCTTTTTTTGATTTTCTTCAAAAACTTTTTACCCCTGTTTTTTGTTGATTTTCCGGGCTTTTTTGGAATTATGTCACAGCAGTTCCAAAAAATGTTACATTAGAAAAAAGCTGAAAAACCTTGCTTTTTCCCATAAATATTGTATAATGTAGAAAAAGAAATGAAACGGAGAAAAAGGCGGATGGATATTATTCTGGAGGGTGCGATCTCTGTGAAGGCGGCTCTTGAGGGGAAAAACAGACAAATAAACAGGATCTTTGCGGAAAAGGCAAAGTCCGATGACAGGAACTTCAGATATATTTTCAGACTCGCGGAAGCTGCCGGAATACCCGTGGATATGCTTTCCAGGGATGAGCTCAACGCCATGACAGAAAGCAAAAAACACGGGGGGTTGCTGGCATCTGCCGGAGCAAGGAAATATGCGGAACCCGGCCAGCTTGTTAAAGTTAAAAATCCGTTTATCGTTCTCCTTGAGGGGGTCGAAGACCCGTACAACTTCGGAGATGCCATAAGATCCCTTTTTGCTGCCGGGGCAACGGGACTGATCGTACCGGAAAGAAACTGGCTCGATACTGCCGCCGTGGTTATCAGGGCTTCGGCGGGTGCCTCGGAACTTATTCCCACAGTTGTTGCCTCGGATATAGGAAAAACCGTTGATTTTTACAGAGGTCAGGGCATCAGAGTCTACTGCGCGGAAAGGCGTGATGCGGAAAGCATGTATGATACAGACTTTTCCGTACCATGTATCGTAGCAGTGGGAGGGGAAATGAGAGGTCTTTCGAGGGCAGTTCTTGACCGTGCGGACGGAAACTTTTACATTCCTTACGGCTCAGGGTTCCGGAATGCCCTGAGTGCGGCTTCGGCATGTGCGGTATGCGGATTCGAGGTCATGAGACAGCGCCGGAATTTCTGATTTTTTCCGGACATATATTGACATTTGAATGAATGTATGTTAAAATTAACCGAATATAGCGAAAAACTGAAAATCAATTCAACATAAAGGAGATATTTCTATGCGTAAACTCAGAATAGGCATCGTGGGCTGCGGAAGCATCGCTCACTGGGCGCACATGGATTCCTATCAGGAAATGGACAACGTGGAGATCGTTGCGGTCTGCGATATAATCAAAGAACGTGCGGAAGAGATGAAGAAGGAATACAATCTTACCTCCGCAAAGGTATATCAGGACTACAATGACCTTATAGCCGACCCCAATGTTGAGTCCGTTGATGTCTGCACCCCCAACTATCTGCATTCCAAGGTCGCGGTTGCGGCTCTCAATGCGGGCAAGCACGTATTCACCGAAAAACCCGACGCAATCAACGTCGAAGAAGTGAAAAAGATGGAAGCTGCCGCAAAGGCGAGCGGTAAGACCCTCATGGTAATGAGAAACAACCGCTTCAGCCACGCTTCCCGTTGGCTGAAAAAGTACATTGAAGACGGCAAAATGGGTGAAATATACGCAGCTCGCTGCGGATGGATCCGTCAGAACGGTGAGCCCGCTTCCGATTGGTTTGCAGACAATTCCCAGTCCGGCGGCGGTGCGCTGATCGACCTTGGCGTCCACATGATAGACCTTGCGATCTGGCTCATGGGCAACCCCCATCCCGTTTCCGTCAGCGCAAACACCTACTCCAAGTTCGGACACAAGGAAAGCCGTTACAGAGAGTTCGGCGGCAAAGTCATTGACAAATTTGACGTTGACGATCTGACCATGGGCTTTATCAAGTTCGACAACGGCGCTTGCCTGCAACTCGAATTCAGCTGGGCTTCCAACGTCGAGCAGGAAAAGAGATTCGTTGAGCTTCGCGGAACCGAAGCCGGCGCATATTGGACCGGCGGACATCTCAAGCTCATCCATGAAGATGCCAACGGCGATATGACCTCCGAAACTCCCGAACCCCATTATCCCGAACCCGGAGAGCACGCCGGAAACCTTCACAATTATGTTGACGTTGTTCTCAACGGTGCTGAACCCTGCTTCAAGATCGAACAGGGCGTGGATATGATAAAGATCCTTCGTGCCGTTTACGAGTCCGCTCAGACCGGCAAGGAAGTCCGCCTGTAAAACGGCTTTCCGGTTTTATTCTGCATTAACAAAAGACCGTCTCTTCAGGGGCGGTCTTTTTTTGTAAAACAGCTCTGAAAAACCCGGGAATCCGTCCCTGTTGCCGAAAACAGTTACAAGCCGCAAAAACAGGAATTAAGGCAGACGGCTTGCCGAATTTCGGGAAAAATCAAACTATTTCAGGGAAACTCTTGAAAATCCGGCAAAATTATGCTATACTTACCTTGTATAATATGTCACCCTGCCTGATTTCAGAAATTTTCAAAGGAGTTTGACGGTGAAAAAAGCTCTGATAATAATATTCTCCGCTGTTTTTTGTCTGACATTGCTTTCAGCTTGCACAAGCAGAGAGGACTTTGTCCCCAATAAGCCCGACGATTACACTCCGCTGCCCACAGAACCGTACTCCGGGCCGGCCAAAGCCCTTGAAAAGGAATCCAACTTCACGCTCTGGAGTTGGCAGGTGACCTCTGTGGCTCTTGCGGAAGAGTATGCCTCCGAAATTAAGAAATACGGGTTTGACGGAATAGAATTATGTGTACGCTGGAGTGATTTTGAACCTCAGCGGGGCAAATATGACTGGAGATATCTTGACTCAGTCCTTGATGTGTTTGTCAGAAATGGTTTCAATCTGTCTTTGAGTATCCTTTTCTGGAGCGAAGACCTGAATTGGAAGGATCAGCTGGAATACCAATGCACTGCCGACGGGGAAGTATACCGTTACGATGACATCCGAGGTTCCTTCCTGTGTCTGAACAGCAGATCCAATATGGAGATAGTTTCCGAAACCGTAAAGAATTTTGCAATACACTGCGCCGAGAACTACCCGGAAAATCTTACCCGATGGCACATCCGGACTAATTGTTTCGCCGACACGGAATACGCTTCACTGGTTGACCTTGACTACTCAGATACGGCTATAAACGCATTTGCGGAATTCCTTTCCGAAAAATACAGCCTGGAGCAGTTCAACACTTTATACAAACAGAAGTACACTTCCTGGGAAGGGCTGAAAGAGACAAAAAAGTCTGATCTTACGGCACTTTTACCTTATGAATGGAAGCTGTTCAAGCAGGACACGGTCATAAAGTTTGCAAATATGTATGACCGTATTCTGAAAATCGCGGCGCCGGATATTCCCACCGTACTTCAACTCGGAGGTTTCTGGGACACTTCCGCGTCATATTACAGGGGAACATTTGATCTTTATACCATTTCCAAAGAGTGCACCGTGGATATTATTCAGACCAGCGACGCTCCGTCCTGGCCTCACGATTTTTCCGCGAATCTGATGGTCTCCATGTCGGATAAGCTTGCCGCGATGGAAATCGACGGTGCCTGGAGAAGCGAATCGGAGTTTTCCGGTTACATTCAGCAGGCAAAGGATTGCGGCGCTACCGGTATAAGTTATCTTGGTACCGTAAACTGGAATCTGGACGATCTGAAAACCTACGGAGAAAAGTATGTGGCACTCTTTTCCCCGGAGTATAAATCCGCGGCGGCAAGACCCGAAGGGGATGAGACCGACGTTATTCTCGTCAACACCATTGATTTTCTCCTCAGACAACCGCCCCAGGATCTCTATGATCTTTATTACTATGCCTATAAGAATATGACAGGGAAAAGCGGGAAAAAGGTCCGTTTCATCACTGACACTCAGCTGATTGATAATCCCGACCTGATCAACGGGATCAGAAAAGTTCACCTCGGGCAGCTTGACACCGTTGTATACATGAGAGATGAGCTTGGGCAGATTCTCGCAAACGCAAAAATAACCCTGGTGGACGACAAGAATCTGCAGCCAAATTTCGTTAATCAGTACGGGGAACCCTTGGCGGAAAGCGTACAGACAAAACTCCGGAAAATGCTCAAAGACAGTTAACGAAACTTCCGTTCAAGCTCGTCGGAACTCACTAACTGCATACCCTTGTCTCCATGGCAGAATATACGGCAAATTCTGATGTCCTCATCCGAAAGACCGTCAGAAACCAGGTATATATTATCGATCAGGTCTGTCGCAAGTCCGGCATCGAAAATATCATGGAGTTGATTTTCAATGGACACTGTCCTGTCGAATCTGACGACCAGTTGCAGTCTGCTCCTGATCCTGCGACGGGCAAAAAGCTTCAGGACCTCAAAACCTATGGTGCAGAAGCCCACGACTGCAAACAAGCATAAAAGTATCTCAGCAACTGTTTTAACAAATCCCATATCAGTTCATCCTCCTGTTCCATTATATTCAACCGGGCGGATTTGTGTTAAATCCGCCCGGTTGTCCTTTACACTGCGAAACAGACTCCGCGGGCAGAATCTGTCCGCGGAGTTGTTTATATAACCCTGATTCTGCAGCTATCCCTCCGGAGCCGTTTTTAGCTGACGTTTAAAGCAACAACCCGGAATGTTTCACGTGAAACATTCCGGGTTTGTCTCTCAAAGAAGCCTCAAAGGTCAAACTGTAAAGTTTCAAATGTTTCACGTGAAACATTTAAAACTTTTACGATATTTTCCGCTTTTTTGTCGTTTCCACTTGATTTTTGCGGAGAAGGGTGATATAATATATCTACAAATCAAGAAGAACGGACAAAAGCCATGCATAAAACAGTTGCAATAGCAAATCAAAAAGGCGGAGTGGGAAAAACAACAACGGCAGTCAATCTTTCCGCCTGCATAGCGGCATCCGGAGGATCCAAGGTTCTCCTTGTGGATTTTGATCCACAGGGAAATGCTACAAGCGGATGCGGGATAAGAAAAAAAGACATAAAAATTTCTTTGTATTCGCTTCTGACAGAAGAAAATCTTACGGAAGAAACGGTAGTCTCCGCAATTTTACACACACAGTACAAAAACCTTGACATACTGCCTTCAGATATGAACCTTGTGGGAGCGGAGATCGGCCTGGTAAATGCGGAGCACCGGGAAGAGAGACTGAAGAAGATACTTTCCTATGCGAAAGATTATACCTATGTGATAATCGACTGTCCTCCGTCCCTGGGCCTCCTGACACTGAACGCCTTTACTGCGGCGGATTCAATTATGATCCCTATTCAATGCGAATACTACGCCTTGGAGGGATTGACTCAACTTACCAACACCGTAAAAATGGTTAAACGGTCGTACAATCCGAAACTCGAGATCGAAGGCGTGGTCGTAACAATGTATGACGGGCGGCTGAACCTCACGGTACAGGTTCTTTCCGAGGTGAAAAAATTCTTCTCGGAAAAGCTTTATAAAACCGTAATACCGAGAAATGTCAGGATTTCCGAAGCACCAAGCCACGGTATGCCTATCAATTATTACGATAAATATGCCAAAGGCTCTACAGCATATTACGATCTCGCGAAGGAATTTACCGAAAGAATTGAGAAAGGAGCCGCAAGATGAAAAAAACAGGATTAGGAAGGGGCCTTGACGAACTTTTCTCTGAAAACGAAATAATAGGGGAAGAACAGGGAAAACAAGTCACGAAGGTCCGGATATCCGAGGTCGAACCGAATAAGGATCAGCCACGGAAAACCTTTGAAAAAGAAAAGCTTGAAGAACTTGCCTCATCGATCTCAGAACACGGACTTCTGCAGCCCGTTATAGTCCGGAAATACGGCGACCGTTACCAGATAATTTCAGGCGAAAGACGCTGGCGCGCCTCCAGAATGGCCGGACTCACCGAAATCCCGGTAATAGTAAAAGATATCGATGACAAGACCGCTCTTGAAATAGGTCTGATAGAAAACCTGCAAAGAGAAGACCTTAATGCGGTTGAGGAAGCAAAGGGATATAAGGCTCTTACCGAAGAATACAACCTGACTCAGGAAGAAATTTCCCGCCGGATAGGTAAATCACGCTCCGCCATAGCCAATTCCATGAGAATTCTTGCTCTGCCTGACAGCGTTCTCGACTGCGTCCTGGACGGAACTCTGACCTCCGGGCATTGCAGAGCGCTTCTCACCCTGAGAGAGAAGATCGGCAATGAAGAAAAGTTTCTCGGAATGGTAAAAAACATAATTGCCCGGGAAATGTCAGTTCGGGATGTGGAAAATCTGGCTAAAAATTACAAGGACGAGCCTAAAATTCCAAAAGAAGGGAATATTTACTATCAGGAGATAGAAAACGATATTTCCCGGACCTGGGGCAGGAAAATCAAAATTAAATCCAGCGGAAGCGGCGAGAAAATACACGGAAAGATTGAGCTGGAATACTACGACAGAGACGATTTTGAAAATCTTATAGAAATTTTAAAGGACAGAGGTAACTGAAATGTTGGACATTAAAAATATCCGCGCTGATGTGGAAAAAATACAAAAGGGAATGAAGAAGAGAAACAAGACAATTGATCTTCAGCCCCTGCTTGACCTGGATGAAAAGAGACGTGCCGCCATTGCCGAAACGGAAAAGATGAAGGCAGAACAGAATAATGTTTCAAAAATGATTCCCCAGTATAAGAAAGAGGGGAAGGACACTTCCGCCATTTTTGCGGAAATGAAAGAGCTTTCCGATAAAATAAAGGCCGACGATGCCGTCATAAAAGATTATGACGAACAGATATCCAAATTCCTCCTGGCCATCCCGAATATACCTCTGGATATAGTCCCCGACGGAAAAGACAGCGATGAAAATCTTGAAGTCAGGAAATTCGGCGAGCCCACAAAATTTGACTTTGAGCCACTCCCGCACTGGGATCTCGGTGCGGCTTTGGGAATACTTGACCCCGAAAGAGCGGCAAAAGTCACCGGCGCAAGATTCCATTTCTATAAAGGCGACGGCGCAAAGCTTGAAAGAAGCGTCATAAACTTCTTCCTGAACACACACACCGAAGCCGGATATACCGAAATTTTCCCGCCTTATATGGTAAACAGAAAGTCCATGACAGGCACCGGTCAGCTTCCTAAATTTGAAGAGGACGCCTTCAAACTTTCTACAAACGATTACTTCCTTATACCCACCGCGGAAGTCCCGGTAACGAATTACCATGCCGATGAGATTCTTGATGCTTCACAGCTACCCATAAAATACTGCGCATATTCCGCCTGCTTCAGAGCCGAGGCCGGCAGTGCCGGAAGAGACACCCGCGGTCTTATCCGTCAGCATCAGTTCAATAAGGTCGAACTTGTAAAATTCTGCACGCCCGAAACAGCCATGGATGAGCTTGATGAGCTTACACATGAAGCTGAAAAAACGTTACAGATCCTTGGACTGCCCTACAGAGTTGTCAGACTTTGCGGCGGTGATCTTGGCTTCAGCTCCGCAATTACCTATGATATTGAGGTCTGGATGCCTTCCTACGGAAGATATGTGGAAATATCCTCCTGCTCATGCTTTACCGACTTCCAGGCACGCAGAGCTAACATAAAATACCGTGAAAACCCGAAAGATAAGCCGAAATTCGTTTACACCCTCAACGGCTCCGGTCTTGCGGTCGGACGTACCGTTGCCGCAATTCTTGAAAATTGCCAGAATAAAGACGGCACTGTGACTATTCCCGAGGCTCTCCGTCCTTATATGGGCAAAGACACCATAAAGAAAAACTGAGTTTTCCAAAAAATAAATATCCCCCCGTAAAACGGGGGGTATTTCAGTTTCGGGCATAGCCCTAAT
>ERZ779889.171-NODE-171-length-87985-cov-5.569294_pt1 | contig 87985 bp, 79 predicted proteins | sample MGYA00511030_ERZ779889 | MGnify/ENA primary metagenome ERZ779889 (study PRJEB29588, sample SAMEA2160616) | human gut metagenome | biome: human gut; feature: human-associated habitat; material: faeces | place: Denmark | collected 2008/2010 ...
CATTATACCATGAGGTTTTACTTTTGCTAAAGCTTTTTTTCGCCCCCGGTAGAACTGGGGGTTATATCAAGCTAAAGCGCCAAAATTTTCGACCGCACATGGATTTGTGCGGTCGATTTTTTGTTATATGCAGATGTATAAACGCGAAAAATTATAAAAGCTTTCGGTCCAGCCTTTCTCGAAAGGATGGCGAGGTCGAGGGCGAGGAGCCCTCGTCGCTCCCCGCAGGGAGCGAAATCCCCTTTCCAAAAATAACGCAGGAAGGGGAGAAAAAACAGTCCAGTGGACTGTTTTTTCGTGGGGAAACCACCGTAAGGGGTTTCCCTATGGGCGCACGAAGTGCGTCCATCCCTGCACTCACTCGCGACATAAACAAAATGCCGGGATATAAACTTGCTTACTGCTTACTTCTTCACAAATGCCTCAATAGCCTTCTTAACAAAATCACCGGTACCGCTTCCGCCGATGCCGTCAATCTTCTCCTTGATATCGACATTGGTCACCGCGCCGGCTATCTTCTTAAGAATATCCTCCGAACCGCCGGATACGTTCTTCTCAATAAGCCCTTTAAGGTCTGAAACCTTGCTCTGAACCTTATCATCGGTCGGTGCAAGATTTTTTAGCTTTCCGAAGCCCTTAATCGCGCCGGTTATGCCGTCGAGGTCGAGCCCGTCAATATCCAAACCGCCAGCACCCTTAAGTGCAGAGGTGATGTCTCCCATGTCAATGCCGTCGCCGTCCTTGTCAAGTCCGCCGATAACCTTGCCGGCTAGCTTTGAAATGTCCTTAAAATCAAATGCCATAGTAATTATCTCCTTTTCTGTTTGATAGGGTTTATGCCCTAAACTATTTCTTTTTGTACTTCTTTGCCTTGGTTTCAAGCTGCTCTCTCATCTCTTTCAAATGCTCATACAGCGGTTTTTCAGAGCGCATAAACAGGAAGAAGTGCTGTTTTTCGTTAGCTCTCTCCCTTGCAGCCTGAAGCTGAGCTTTAAGCTCCTCGTAGCGTACGACAACCTGATATTCATCCGCAAACTTCTTAAGCTTGTAGATAAGGTTGGACGAGTACACGACATCTATCACGAAAACGCCGTAAAACAGCCCTATAAAGAAGGAAAATGCCAAGTTATTTGATAGCCAATACAGCGCGGAAAGTATGTGCGGATGCACTAAAAAGTAGTAAAGCGCGCCCAGCACCGCCCAGAAGAAGGAAAACTTCGGGCAGATGATTCCCTGAATGTTGCCCCATTCCTTGGAATAGTCCCACAGGCGGACGTTTGTAAGCTTTAAGCTTATAATTCCCGCGATGTACTCAATAGCCGTCATGCAGACAGCCATACAGATAAACAGCACGATTTTTGCCGTTACGGGATTTTCAAAGATGTTAAACCTCTCCAACGATGCTATCAGGAACAGAATACACAGCCCGCTTCCGTAAAGTGGGAGGTAAGGGCCAACGCAGAAGCCGGGGTTAATCCACTTCCGCTCAGGGTTATTTGCGGATATGAAGCGGCGGAAGAAAAGCTCCAGCACCCATCCAAAAACTGAGCCAATGAAGAACAAAAACGCCAGAGTAAGAAAAATTCCCAATAGTATTACCCCCTTCAGACAAGAATCCTGAATAGAGTATAACATTTTTTTCGACAGATTTCAATAGCGGGATGAAAAAATCCGCTCCAGACGAGTAGTTCGCTCGGGGCGGATAATATTTTATCTAAGGATATTTTCCTCAATTTACATTGTAATACTACGGTCTTTCCACACCTTCCGCGGCGATATGCACAATAGCGCACATTCCCGGTCCAACGTGAGCGCCGATGATGGGGGAGAGCATGACGGTCGAGATATCCGCCTTCGGATTAACGGCAAGTATACCGGCTTTCAGATACTCAGCCTTTGCAGAATCGTCCGCATGGATGATGATTATCCTTTCGCCGTCCCCGCCGACAGAGTGGGTCTTGTAAAGCTCTAAAAGCTCGTTCATGGCAGCCTTTGCGCCGCGCTTTTTGGCAAACGTCAGAAGCGTACCATCCTTTTCAACCTTCAAAAGCGGCTTGATGTTCAGCGCCGAGCCGACTATTGCTGTGGTAGCGGGTATTCTTCCGCCACGCTTTAAATACATCAAATCTTCAACCATGAACCAGTGGTAAATTCTGAGCCTGTTTTCTTCAAGATACTTTGCATTCTCCTCGATGCTCATGCCGCTTTCGCGGTTTTTAACTGCCATCTCCAAAAGTGCGCCCATTCCGCCGGTTGCACCGAGTGAGTCCACGCAAATAAGCTTGGCTTCGGGGTATTTTTCGTTAAGCTCGTCAGCGGCTATAAGTGATGAGTTATATGTATTTGAAAGTCCGCTTGAAAGGGATATGTACAAAACCGACTTGCCCTCTTTTAACAGCGGCTCGAAAACCTCAACATATTTAAAGGGGGATATCTGGGTGGTGTGGGTCAGATCTCCTTTGCGCTGACCGTCGTAAAACCTCTTCAAAATCTCGTCCGGCTCGATAGAGGAGCAGAGGCGCTCTTCGTCGCCCAAGGTGTAGCTCATGGGAATGAAGCGTATATCCTTTTCGGCAGCGTAATCAGCCGGGATGTCGGCGGAAATATCGGAATAGATGATGTAATCGCTGAGTGACATTTTTTAATTTCTCCTAAAAACAGATTTGCGCAATGCATTTTGTAATATTTTTTGCGCCATGTACTTGACAATATTAAGATACAAATGTATCATAATTATATTACTTCGCTCTCAAAAAATCAACATCTTGGGGCGAGATTGTTGAAAACTGAAACAATATTGCAATGTTGTTTCTAAAACCGAATGGCAGAATTTTTTGATACCATACACTATTTTCAAAGGAGCGCTTAAAAAATGCGCAGAAAAAACATCAACAACCAGATAATCCGGGAAAGCATAACCGAAGCCCTGCTTATCCTTATGGAAAGCCTGAGTTTTTCGGACATAACCATCTCCGCATTGACACGCAAAGCAGGGGTTTCAAGGGTATCGTTTTACCGCAACTACAAAAGCAAGGAGGAAGTTTTAGTCTCCATGTTGGAAGAACGCTCCCGCAGGTGGTGGGAAGATTTCAAGCTGTCACCCTCCGAGGATTATATCGAAAGCTTTTTTGAAGCGTGCTTAGATTTCAAAGGCGTTGCAGGACTTCTTAAAAAACAGAGCCTGGAGCATCTTTTGCTCACAAACATTCAGAACCTTGTCGGACCAAAGCCGCAGGACAGCCCCGAAACAGCCTTTAAAAAGGCGTGTCTTTCAGGCGGAGTATATGGCGTTCTGATGGAGTGGATAAAGCGTGATATGCGGGATACTCCCAAAGAGATAAGCCAGATTCTATCCTCCCCGAACGGAATGCTTCTGGAATTCATTGCTTCTATAGATTTTTCCGAAGAAAAAAATGCAGAAAATACTATATAATTATTGGCACATATAGCTCTCCGCGGAAATAAAAAAATCGGCGGCAAAAAATTAATAACATCCTCCAAACGCCCAAACAGCGCGCGTTCAGCGGCATTACTTATTCGCACGTTTTGCAAAAACCGCTGGCGCAGGGTAACATAATCATACACACGGCATAGAAATTATGCACAAAACGTTATTGACATCGTTGATTATTAATGGTAACTTTAATACAGACGCAAATGTATGATTATTGATTGGAGGAACTAAAAATGAAAAAAGTAATTACAATCTTTGCGGCTATTATTTTTGCATGGTCTATGATGTTTACATTTGCCGGATGCGGCAAGGAAAAACGGCAGATAATACAGCTTACTCTTTCAACTGAGGATTCCGAAGCTATCCTCGCCGCCGCAGGAATCATGCTGCCGGACGCTGAAACTACTTCTGCAGCAGGCACAACTGTTGATTTTTATGCGTGGGGAGATCCCTTCCACAACTACTCAGATGATGAAATCATCAACACAGGCTACTGGACGTTCTCGCAAAAATACGGCTGTGATGTCAACTGGATAGAATGTGAATACGGTGAAAGATTCGACGGCTTGGCAAACCTTATATTGGCAGGAACATCTCCTGATTTCTATGGAGCTTATCCCGAAAACTTCCCTGAAAAGCCGATTAAGCGTATGTTCCAGCCGGTGGATACATATATCGACTATGACGACGCCCTTTGGTCGGGCATGAAGGATTTCGCCTACAACTACTTCTCACTGGGCGGTCGCACCTACGTTATGGCCACCGATAACTATGCGGGACCGGTATGCGCCTACAACCGCAGAGTTGTCGAAGAATGGGGCTTTGACGACCCAGCTGAGCTTTACGCAAACGATGAATGGACATGGGATATCTTCTATGAAATGTGCGTTGACTTCTCCGACCCAGACGAGAACCGCTATGCTCTCGATGGCTTTAGCTACTCCTCCGGTCTTATGCACTCAAGCGGCATAGGCGTCGTTGAATACGACCCTGCTCAGAATAAATATATATCCAACATCGACGAACCCGGTCTTGAACGCGCCGCGACGCTTTTATACAATCTCTCCAAAAACCAGTGTATGTTCCCGACATGGAAAAACGGTTATTCTATACGCAACGGCGTTGAAGGCGGCGGAATTAAGGAAGGCGACTGTCTGTTCTACATAAGACACGACTATTGCTTCACCGGTCCGGTTGCTGATATATCCAATGTCTGGGGCGATGTCAGAGAAGGCGAAGTAATGTTCTGCCCAACCCCGCGTGACCCACAGGGCGACGGCAAATATTATATCGAATCGATGCCGGGTGGCTATTTCTTGGTAAAGGGTGCTGAAAACCCCGAAGGCGTTGCACTTCTTGCTGCCTGTGAAAGATTCAAGGTCCTCGACCCGACTGTTATAAGCATCGACAAGCGCCAGAAGGAGGAAATCTACCTGTGGACACAGGAGATGCTCGATATGTGGGACACCTGCCACGCACTTGCAAATAACAGTGAGCATACCTTAATATACTATGAATACGGTCTTGGCAAACAGCTTGCAGACGTAGTTTCCACAATTGAAGGTAATGGTCACTCCAACGATGCCAAAACATGGGCACAGCTGAAGGAAAGCAACAGTGAAAAGCTTGCCTACTATGTCGATGAACTGAATAAGCAGATATCTGAATTCGACCCTGATGCCGCATAATTTTATATGATATGATATTCCCCCGCAGAAAGCTATCGTTCAGCTCTCTGCGGGGGATATTATTGGGCAAATGTTCGATAATAAAGATTTAGAAGCCCTCCACTCAGCGGCGAAGCCGTCATCTTAAAATCCATCGCCGTAAGGCGATACCTCATCGCGCCGTGCGCGTTTCATCGAATGATGAAACGATTGCATCACTAGCAAAGCGAATCACAGCGAAGCGACATCACGCTCGCGCAAGCGAGTGCATAACTAAAAAAAGACCCCGCAAAGGGGTCTTTTTTACTATTCCAACTCAAACGCTCCGGTATAAAGCTGATAATACTGCCCTTTAGCGGCAATCAGCTCGTCATGGCTTCCGCGCTCGATAATCCTTCCGTGATCCAAAACAATTATAACATCCGAATTCTTGACCGTTGAAAGCCGGTGCGCAATGACAAATACTGTCCTTCCCACCATAAGCGCGTCCATACCGCGCTGGACTATCGCTTCGGTTCTGGTATCTATAGAGCTTGTGGCTTCGTCTAAAATCATTACCGGCGGGTCTGCGACCGCTACTCTTGCAATAGAAAGCAGCTGGCGCTGTCCCTGCGAAAGGTTGGCTCCGTTTTCGGTGAGCATGGTATTGTAGCCATCCGGAAGGCGCTCAATAAAACTGTTAGCACCCGCAAGCTCTGCCGCAGCCATACATTCCTCGTCGCTGGCATCAAGCCTGCCGTATCTTATATTATCCATAACCGTGCCGGTGAACAGGTTGGTATCCTGCAAAACTATGCCTAAGGAGCGGCGCAGGTCATCCTTTTTGATTTTGTTGATGTTTATGCCGTCGTACCTTATCTTGCCGTCTGCGATGTCATAGAAACGGTTTATAAGATTGGTGATGGTGGTCTTGCCCGCACCTGTCGCGCCGACGAAGGCAACCTTCTGACCCGGCTTGGCGTATAGGGTGACATTGTGAAGAACCGGCTTGTTTTCCTCGTATTCAAAGTCTACGTCAAAGAACCGCACGTCTCCGGTAAGCGGAGCGTAGGTAACGCTTCCGTCCGCCGAGTGGGGGTGCTTCCATGCCCATCTTTCGGTTCTTTCGGGGGTTTCGGTGATGTTGCCGTTCTCATCGTACTTAGCGTTTACAAGCTTAACGTAGCCGTCATCGACCTCGTGAACCTCGTCCATCAAGTCAAAGATACGCTTTGTTCCCGCAAGACCCATTACAACCGCGTTTATCTGGTGGGAAACCTGATTGATGTTGCCTGTAAACTGCTTGGTCATGTTGAGGAAGGGGACGACTATACTAATCGAGAATGCCGCGCCCTTGATGCTCAGATTGGGTGCGCCGGTTATCAGGAATATTCCGCCGACGATTGCAATTATTACATACAGTATATTTCCTATATTATATAACAGAGGGCCGAGAGAGTTGGCATATTTGTTGGCGCGGTTAGAATCCTCAAACAATGCATTGTTGAGCTTATCAAAGTCCGCTTCGGCTTCTCTTTCATGACAGAATACCTTTACAACCTTCTGTCCGTTCATAAGCTCCTCAGCGTAGCCCTCCACCTTTCCCAGCGAAGTCTGCTGGCGCACAAAATACCTTGAAGAGCCGCCGCCTATCTTTCTTATAAACACAGTCATAAGAATAACTCCGACAACAACCACCGCTGTAAGGGGGACACTGAAGTAAATCATAATGCAGAACAGTGATAAAACGCTTGTGGCGCTCATGAGCATCTGCGGAAGGCTTTGGGATATCATCTGCCGAAGGGTGTCGATATCGTTGGTGTAGTGGCTCATAATATCGCCATGGTCGTTGGTGTCGAAATACTTTATGGGGAGCTTCTGCATATTGGAAAACATCTTCTCACGGAGCTTTTTAAGCGTTCCCTGAGTGATTACCGCCATCATCTGTGAGAAAGTAAAATCTGCTATCAGGGAAAGGACGTAGAATATGACCAATATTCCGACAAAGCCGAGAATCTTTCCTGCCGCAGCCTCCCATGTGGAGTTTCTGCTTTCCTCTATAATTTGGATGACGTTCTGCATAAAGATGGAAGGAATGCTTCTGACAACTGAGTTAAAGATTATAAGGATCAGCATTACCGGCATAAGAACAGGGTAAAAGCTGAAAATAAGCTTTATAAGCCTTATAAGTAAGCCTTTTTTATTCTTTACAGGCTCGCGTGTTTTACTGCTCATTTGCTTTTCCCTCCTTTTGTGAAGTAAGGATTCCTTCATCCGAAGATGCCTTGTTCTGCGAAACATAAATCTCGCGGTAGATTTCGCTGGACTTAAGCAGTTCTGAATGAGTTCCGACCGCCGCAATCCTGCCAGAATCCATAATGATTATTCTGTCGGCGTCCTCGATCGATGCCGTTCTCTGCGCAATGATAATCTTGGTGGTTTCCGGGATGTATGCTTTCATCGCGGCGCGTATCTTTGCATCGGTTTTGGTGTCGACTGCACTGGTGGAGTCGTCTAAAATAAGTATCTTGGGCTTTTTAAGAAGCGCACGCGCTATGCAAAGACGCTGCTTCTGTCCGCCGGAGACGTTAGATCCGCCCTGCTCAATGTAGGTATCGTACTTATCCGGGAAGCCCTCGATAAATTCGTCCGCACAGGCAAGCTTGCAGGCAGTGATGATCTCCTCATCGGCAGCATCCTTATTGCCCCACCTTAAATTTTCCTTGATAGTTCCGGAGAATAAAAGATTCTTCTGCAATACTACAGCAACAGTGTTTCTGAGCGTATCAAGGTCGTATTCCTTGACGTTCCTGCCGCCGACCTTGACCTCGCCCTCGGTGGCATCGTAAAGCCTTGATATGAGCTGGATAAGAGATGATTTGCCGGAGCCTGTTCCGCCGATTATTCCTATAGTCTCGCCGGATCTGATGTGCAAATCAATATCTTCAAGTGAGTTTTTCTTAGCCTTCCTGGAGTACTTGAATGAAACATTATTGAAATCTATTGAGCCGTCAGCAACCTCGAAAACGGGGTTTTCGGGATTTTCAAGCGTTGCTTCTTCGCTCAGAACCTCACAGACACGCTTTGCAGATTCGTCCGCCATGGTTATCATAACGAATATCATCGAAAGCATCATAAGGCTGTTGAGCATCATAAAGCTGTAGGTGAGCATGGCAGAAAGCTGCCCAACGTCGAAATCAAGACCACGGCTGGTGATTATCGTGTAAGAGCCAAAGGTAAGGGTGAAGACCATTACCGCGTATAAGCAGAACTGCATCAAAGGACCGTTTATTGCAACGATTCGCTCCGCAACGGTAAAGTCGCGGCAGACATCCTCAGCGGCGGCGTTGAACTTTTCCTGCTCATAATCCTCACGGACGAAGGATTTTACCACCCTTATGCCCTTGATGTTTTCCTGGATAGAGCTATTGAGGTTGTCGTATTTCTTAAATACCCTGCGGAATCTAGGCATAGCCTTTCTGGATACCAAAAACAGTCCAACGCCCAGAACAGGAACGACAAACACAAATATCCAAGCCATCTTACCGCCCATAATAAATGCCATGATAAAAGCGAATATCAGCATAAGAGGGGAGCGGATGGCGGTTCTTATAATCATCATGTAGGCGTTCTGGATGTTGCTGACGTCAGTCGTAAGCCTTGTTACAAGTGATGAGGTTGAAAATTTGTCGATATTTTCAAAGGAAAAGCTTTGTATCTTTGCAAACATATCATGCCTAAGATTCTTTGCCAAACCGCAGGACGCCTCAGAACAGGTAAATGCCGCCACAGTTCCGCATATAAGCGAAAGTATAGCCATGATTGCAAGCAGGATTCCTGATTTGACGATAGAATCCATTGTTCCGCCGTCCCTGATGGTGTTTACAAGGTCGGCAATAATAAAGGGAATAATGCAGTCCAGAACAACCTCCAGGATAACGAAGAACGGAGTTATTATTGCGGGCTTTTTATATTCCCTGATGCTTTTTGCTAACATTTTCAACATTTCTAATGACTTTCTCTCCTTCTTTGATTGATGAACGATGTAATCATAAACTGACTTTTAGAATACACCAGAGATATAAAAGCTTTCGGTCCATCCTTTCTCGAAAGGATGGCGAGGGTCCTCCTATGGACGCGCGAAGCGTGTCCATGACTGCACTCAGTAATAGTTCAAACTATACCAAGATATATAGTCAAACCATAGCCCAATTAATATCCTGTTACACTATCGAATCAGTTTACAGATTTAATTAATTATTTAATTTACACCTATTTTACCCCTATAAAATTTTAATGTCAATAGATTATCAGCATTTTTGTATACTTTTTAAAAAAACAGACTTGTATTATGAAGAAAAATATGTCATAATAAACTCAATCAAAAATAACGAAAGGATAGTCTTTAGCATTGTCTCAGAAAAACAATTCTATAAAAGAGCTTACAAAAAAGCTCCTTGGTGCCCAGTCAATAAGATATATAATTTCCTCGGTGATAGCCTTTATCATCGATTACGTTGTTTTACTGCTTCTGGAAAAGCTGTTTTCTGGCTTAGGATTATCGCTTGCCATGGAGCTTGCAGCACTTCTTTCCTTTGCAGTAAGCTCGCAGATAAACTTCCATATCAACCGCCTGTGGGTTTTCAAATCAAACAAAAGCGTATTAGCTGAAATGGGCGGGTATTACGGCTTGGCAATAGTCAGTTTCTCAGTGAAGACCTTTGTTCTGCTGGAGCTGTTTGTCCGCGTTCTGAAGCTTCCCACATGGATAGCAAAGCCTATTGCCGAAGCTGTTATGTTTATTGTAAACTACTTTGTTCAGAAAAAAATAATCTTTAAGAAAAAGGAGAAAACGCAATGAAACCAACCTTACTTATTTTAGCCGCAGGCTTAGGCTCTCGCTTCGGTGGGGACAAGCAGGTATCACACGTGGGTCCCAACGGCGAATTTTTGATGGAATATTCCATTCACGACGCTATAAAGGCGGGCTTTAAAAAGGTCGTCTTCGTGCTCAAAGAAGAAATGATAGAAACTGTTAAATCGGAGGTCGGCGAAAAATTTAAGGACAGGGTAGAGCTTGAATACGCCGTTCAGGATTTTTCAAGCCTTCCTGCGTTCTACAAAGTCCCTGCGGACAGAGTAAAGCCCTTCGGAACGGTTCATGCGGTTCTGTGCGCTAAGGATTACCTTTCCGACCCATTTGTTACCGTCAATGCCGACGATTACTACGGCGCGGAGTGCTTTACCATCATGCATAATTATCTTGATAAGCTAAAAGATGGCTCTGAAGCCGCCATGGTGACATATATACTTAAAAACACCGTCAGCGAAAACGGCTCGGTAACAAGGGGAATCTGCGCAGTTGAAAACGGCAGGCTTACACGGGTGGACGAAACCGGCGGCATCGCTCCCGAAAACGGCAAAATCATCAGCGTTAACGGCGAGGTTGACCCTGATTCCGAGGTATCAATGAACTTCTGGGGATTCCATCCTGATACGCTTAAGATCATGGATTATTATTTCAACAGCTTCCTTAAAGGCATCACCCCCGAGCAAATAAAGGCGGAGTGCCTTCTGCCGATAATGGTTAACGACCTTTTGGCAGAGAACAAGCTGACGGTATTTGCGTCCCCCTCGCACGACAAATGGTTCGGCATGACAAATCGTGCTGATAAGGAGGATGTTGAAGTTAAGCTAAAAGCGCTTCACGATATGGGAACTTACCCTGACAGATTGTAATACAACTCAGCTATATAATGTCTAAAGTGAAACCAAAAACAGGCACAAAACCGCTGTACAATGGAATTTTGCACCTGTTTTTATGACTAATACTGATATTCTTCTAAAAATCGTCCAAAAAAACGTATTGTGCAGTTACTTTCCTCCATTTCAAGGGATGCGCTGGAGCGTAAGTAGCATATTGTCCACAAAAGGGCTTCAAAGTCGGTTGAACAAAGGCAGCAATATGATACTATCTTGTGCAATAGCAACCTGTCACCAAGGCACGGCAGTAAACCCAAGCCAGCGAACAGTGGCGCTTGCAGGCAGTTAAAAGTGCGGAAAAGGGGCAAAGGGGTGAAGGAAAAGAGGGTCCAAGGGGGAGAAACGTGATGAGCAGTAAATGCTTACGCATTAACTGCGGACGGGGGAAATCCGCACTTTTGCTACGGTTTTAGGGTTCCCCCTTTTCCCCTTAGTTTCATCCCCCTTGATTACGCTCAAACTGATACAGGTCTCAATCGGCTCACCCGGAGGAGCAAAGCGTCCTTACAAACAATTCAACGTTCAAAGTCAAAGATGTTACAATGGTTATGTGCCTGCCTTTTGAAATCATTTCAAACGAAGATTAGTATAAGTTTGGTCGAACGCTTTTAGACGAGTATAAAACAACTGCAAGAATCACTCCTTGCAGTTATTTTTATTTTACTTATTACAATCAGTAATATTATTCTTCGTCGTTTTCAGCCTCAGACTCTTCCTCATCATCCGGTTCGGCATCATCTGTGATGACCTCTGCAGCTTCTTCCTTGGCTTCCTCTTCGGCGATAGCTTTAAGCTCATCTTCAGAAAGCTGTTCAACCTCTTCGATTTCAGCATCCTCGTCATGAGCAGCTGTCGTGAATGCGGCTACCAATCTATCCGGAGCGTTCTTGGTCTTCATAATGGTAACTCCGCCGGAGTATCTGCCCATCGTGCTGATATCCGAAGCGCGAACCCTGATGATAATGCCGTCGTTCGAGATAAGGATAACATCCTCATCATCCTTGACAACCCTTATTCCGCAAACTCTGCCCTTCTGCTCATTGATCTTATAGTTGAGCATACCGTAGCCGCCTCTGCGCTGTGCGCGGTAGCTTTCAAGGCTTACACGTCTGCCAAAGCCCTTATCGGTGACGGTCAGGACGCTTGCACCCTCGCTCACCGCCTGCAAGGAAACGACCTCATCGTCGCCCCTCAGCTTTATAGCCTTAACTCCGTGAGCCGAGCGGGACATCGCCCTGAGCTGGTTTTCGTCAAATCTTATAACCATACCGTTCTTGGTAGCGACCATAAGCTCACTTGAGCCGTCGGTCATCAGAACACCTCTGATTTCATCGCCCTCGTCCAAGCCTATTGCAATAAGTCCGGCCTTTCTTACGTTTTGGTACTTAGAAAGATGTGTTCTCTTTATCTTGCCGTTCTTGGTTACCATGGTGACATATTTATCGTCCGAAAAGTCCTCGCAGTGAATCATCGCGGCAATCTTATCCTCACCCGGTGTGAGCGGCAGGACGTTTACAATATTTGTTCCCCTTGAAGCCTTAGAGCCTTCCGCAAGCTCGAAGCATTTAAGCTTGAACATTATGCCCTTGTCGGTTATGAATAGGATATTATCGTGAGTAGAGCATACCAGCATTTCAGAAACAAAGTCTTCCTCGCGCTGTTTCATGCCGTTGACGCCCCTGCCGCCGCGTTTCTGTACGGCATACTCGGAGGAGCTTGTGCGCTTTATGTAGCCGTTGTTTGTAAGGGCTACAACGTTTGTATCCTCAGGGATGAGGTCTTCTATATCGACCTCACCGCTTATAGACTGGATTTCTGTGCGGCGCTCGTCGTTGAACTTATCCTTGATTTCCTCAATTTCCTTTATGATGACCTCTAAAACTCTTTCGTGTCTGTTTAAGATGTCTTCAAGGTCTTTGATCTTAGCTTCTAAAGCGTCCAGTTCATCAAATATCTTCTGTCTTTCAAGACCGGTCAGCTGGATAAGGCGCATATTTGCGATATACTCCGCCTGAATCTCGCTGATGCTAAATCTTTCAATAAGTGCTGCCTTAGCTTCGGCAGGAGTTTTGGAGGAGCGGATTATCTTTATAACCTCGTCGATAAAGTCAAGAGCTATAACAAGACCCTGCAAAATATGCTCGCGCTCTCTTGCCTTTTTAAGGTCGAACTTGGTGCGGCGGGTTACAACCTCCACCTGGAAGTCAAGGTATTCCTCCAGAATCTGCTTCAATGTAAGAACCTTCGGAACGCCGTTTACAAGTGCAAGCATGATAACGCCGACAGTGTCCTGAAGCTGGGTGTAGCTGAACAGCTTATTCAGGATTATCTGTGGGTTAGCGTCCTTTTTAAGCTCTATAACTATTCTCATGCCGCTGCGGTCGGATTCGTCACGCAGAGCGTGTATTCCGTCAACTCTCTTATCCTTTACAAGCTGGGAGATTGATTCAAGCAGCCTTGCCTTGTTCACCATATATGGGATTTCGGTGACTATGATGGCGTTTCTGCCGTCAACCTCTTCAAAGCTGGTCTTGGAACGCAGAGTTATCTTTGCTCTGCCGGTAGCATATGCCGCCCTTATGCCGGCTCTGCCCATGATGATTCCGCCTGTAGGGAAGTCAGGACCCTTTATTTTTTCCATCAGCTCGTCAAGCGTGCAGTCTGGGTTCTCGGCAACCAGCTTAACGCCTTCTATGACCTCGCCTAAATTGTGCGGCGGGATGTTTGTAGCCATGCCGACAGCTATACCAACCGAACCGTTAACTAAGACGTTCGGGAAGCGTGATGGCAGGACAACAGGCTCTTTCAGTCTGTCGTCGAAGTTAGCGGTAAACTCAACCGTATCCTTATCGATATCGGTGAGCATATTCAGCGCCATCTTAGCCATTCTTGATTCTGTATAACGGTAAGCCGCCGGAGGGTCGCCGTCGATAGAACCGAAGTTGCCGTGTCCGTCAACAAGCGGGTATCTTAAGGAGAAGCTCTGCGCAAGTCTTACAAGTGCGTCATAAACCGAGGAGTCGCCGTGGGGATGATATCGACCCAGACAGTCGCCGACGGTGGTCGCGCACTTTAAATATTTTTTATCGGGGGTCAGACCATCCTCATACATGGTATAAAGAATACGTCTGTGGACGGGCTTCAAACCGTCCCTTACATCAGGCAGTGCGCGCTGAATTATTACCGACATTGAATACGCTAAGAATGATGATCTCATCTCATCGTTAAGCTCTGTCAGTTTTACTTTTTTATCCTGTGCGAACAAATATAATCACGCTCTTTCGTTTATTTTTTGCTGATTTTTTCTATCAATTCCGAAACCGCCCTGCTGTCGGCTTCGCTTATGGAAGCTTTCGGGATAACGCAGAAGGTATCTTTTGAGTACAGACCGAAGTATTTCTCTCTGTCATAAGCCTTAAGGCTCTTTTCTGTAAGAGATGTTACGTCCGCTTCTGCTTCCTGCTGTATTCCCTCAACACTGTACTTATCGTCATATATCTTAAAGATATATTTTCTGCCGTCAATATCGTCAAGAGTGGCTTCAACGCTTTTTACCTGCCTTATCGGCGTTATGAATGACATTGCTATCATAAATACTGATATTGCAAGGCATATCCATCCCACGCCGTAATCCGGCTGAAGAACTACCTGCTGAATGAACAGAAGCGATAAAATTCCGAACACCACGCAGTCAATAATAATTCTCTTTTTGGAGATGGCTTTAACATATTCCCGGTATCCCGCCAGCCAGCATTCGCGGTCGCTGCTAAATTCAAAGGTGTATTTTTCGTCCATATGCTTAATCCTTTAGAAGTCAAGATTGCTCGCGAATCTTGCGTTCTTTTCAATAAACTCTCTTCTGGGATTTACCTTGTCGCCCATGAGTATTGAGAAGGTCTCATCCGCCTTTACGGCGTCATCAAGAGTAATCTTTACTATGGTTCTGGTTTCGGGGTCCATAGTGGTTTCCCAAAGCTGTTCGGGGTCCATCTCACCAAGACCTTTATAACGCTGAACATCCGGCTTGGACTTGCCGTCGTTAGTGGTGAGCTCGGCGATGTAAGCATCCCTCTCCTCGTCCGAGAAGGCGTATCTTACCTGCTTGCCCTTGGCAACCTTAAAGAGCGGCGGCTGTGCGATGTAGACGTGTCCGCCATCGATAAGCGGACGCATGAAGCGGAAGAAGAAGGTTAAAAGCAGTGTTCTTATATGACAGCCGTCAACATCGGCATCCGCCATGATTATTACCTTGCCGTAGCGGAGCTTGGAAATGTCGAAATCCTCACCAATGGATGTGCCCAAAGCGGTTACAACAGGTGTCAGCTTTTCGTTGCCGTAAACCTTGTCGATTCGCGCCTTTTCAACGTTGAGCATCTTTCCCCAAAGGGGCAGTATCGCCTGATACTTTCTTTCTCTGCCTTCTTTGGCGGAGCCGCCCGCCGAGTCTCCCTCGACTATGAATATCTCAGTCTGCGCAGGGTCCCTTTCCTGGCAGTCGGCAAGCTTGCCGGGGAGGTTAGCGGAATCAAGTGCGGATTTGCGCCTCGTTAAGTCGCGTGCGCGCTTTGCGGCCTCCCTTGCCTTTTGCGCCTGCATGGATTTATCGAAGATGGATTTTGCAACTGCCGGGTTCTCTTCCAGATAGTTCATCAGCTTTTCATAAACCATAGCTTCGATGAACGGTCTGACCTCGGGGTTTCCGAGCCTTCCTTTGGTCTGTCCTTCAAATTCACAGTTGGTCAGCTTTACAGATACTATAGCGGTCAAGCCCTCGCGCACATCGTCACCAAGAAGCTTTTCATCCTTTTTAAGAAGGTTGAACTTCTTGCCGTAGTCGTTTATGACCTTGGTAAGAGCGTTCTTAAAGCCTGTCTCATGGGTGCCGCCGTCCGGCGTGTGGACGTTGTTTGCAAAGGATAGTATAAGTTCGTTGTAGGAATCGTTGTACTGCATTGCAACTTCCGCAGTGTAATCATCCTTCATTCCGGAGACATATATAACCTCAGGGCTGAGAACCTCCAACCCACGGGTGTTGTGGATGTGCGTAACAAACTCACGGATACCGCCCTCATAGCATAAATCAACCTCGTTGTCCAACTCACCGCGCCTGTCGGTGAAGACGATTCTGACACCGGCATTCAAAAATGCCTGCTCGCGGAGCATTGTAAGCAAGGTGTCGTAGTCGTATTCGGTGGTCTGCTCGAAAATCTGAGGGTCTGCCTTAAACATTACAACCGTACCGGTCTTGTCGGTTTCGCCTATAATTTTAAGCTCTTCTGAGTAATGACCCCTGTCAAAGTGCTGGAAGTGGATGTGCTTGCCATCGTAAATGGTAAGCTCAAGCCACTCGGAAAGAGCGTTTACGACTGATGCACCAACACCGTGCAAACCGCCCGCAACCTTGTATCCGCCGCCGCCGAATTTACCGCCAGCGTGGAGGATGGTGTAAACAACGGTAGCAGCGCTTATACCTTCCTTGGGGTGGATTCCGGTAGGAATTCCGCGTCCATCGTCGGTAACCTTAACTATGTCGCCTTTTAAAAGCTCAACGTCGATGCGCTTGCAGTAACCAGCCAAGGCTTCATCGATAGAGTTGGTGACTATTTCATAAACAAGATGATGCAAACCTTTTGGACCGGTAGAACCGATGTACATACCGGGGCGCTTTCTTACCGCTTCAAGACCTTCCAAGACCTGAATTTCACTTGCATCGTAGTTGTTGTCCTTGTCAACCGCCGTTGCGTTGACGTCAATTTCGTTGTAGTTATCCAAATTATAACCGCCTTTCAAATCTATCTAATATATCTAATCAAACTATCAAAAACAAAAATTAAAAAAGCTTTCCGTCCACCCTTTCTCGAAAGGGTGGCGAGGGGTCAAGGGGGCGAGAAGCCCCTGCGAGGTCAAGGGCGAGGAGCCCTTGTCGCTCCCCGCAGGGAGCGAAATCCCCAGCGTAAGCAAGCGCAGGATGGGATGAAAAACAGTCCGGTGGACTGTTTTTCAGTGGGAGACCCTCGCCGGGGGTCTCCCGATGGACGCTTGCGCGTCCATCCCTGCACGCAGTAATAGCTCACACAAAATATAGATATATAATCAACCTATAGCTAAAAATTTCACCCCAACGTCTCAAACCTCTTCCTAAGCGTCCCCGCCGAAATAGAAGATATATAAACCCTCTCACTAAAATCCTCATCCAAGGTAATAACAAAGCTCTTAGGCATATCGTAAGAGCAGGTAATGACCCACCCAGATCTGCCGGCATTTGAAAGATATTCCTTGGTTATCTTCGAGGTCGAAGAGTTTTCAATGTCAAGTATAGCTATAACGTTTTTCTTGAAAACAGAAACGTTGTTTCCCAAATGTAAAAACATAAATTTAACTTATCCTGCCACTTTTAACTTCGTATATCTTGCCTTTTGTTTTAATTACAGGCTCACAGCAGGTTATGAAAATCTGCGCATTGTTTATCTGGCTCAGAACAAAATCCTTTCTGTACCTGTCAAGCTCCGAAAGAACATCATCCAAAAGGATCACCGGCATTTCACCGGTTTCATTCATCAAAGCCTTTGCCTGACCTAACTTCATGCAGAGCGCGCAGGAGCGGTTTTGCCCCTGGGAGCCGAAATCCCTCACCGAAATTCCGTTTATCTTTACCGCGATATCATCCCTGTGCACACCGGTTTGCGTGTAACCTATACGAATATCATCATCCCTTGTCGAAACAAGCCTGTTGTAATACTCCTCGGACATTTTGCCCTTATAATCGGTTCTGCCTTCTAACAATTCATATACGGTTGATATATAGCTCAGCTCCAGCTTTTCCTGCTGCCGCGAAATATCACTGTAAAGCTCAGCCGCGTTTGTCATAAGTATATCTGTATAGGTGTTTCTCATCATCGAGATATACGCGCCCTGACGTGCAAGCTGGATATCCCATACGTCAAGCTCGGCGCTTCCGGAATTTCCTAAAAAGATGTTCTTTAAAACTGCGTTGCGCTGCTCTAAAATCTTTTCGTACTTGTTTATAACTCCGCGATATGCCGGTTTGATTTGTGATATGCAAAGGTCGATGTAGTTCCGCCGAGCCTCGGGCGAGCCTTTTGTGAGCTCCAAATCTTCCGGCGTGAATATCACCGGCAGAAGCTTGCCTATAAGCTCGGAATTCGATTTAAGCTTGACGCCGTTTAAAAGTATCTTCTTTTCCCTTTGATTTTTTGAAAGGGTCAGCGAGATTGTTTCAGTGCGGAAGGAGTTTTCATACTCGACGGTTATCTCCGCCTTGTCCTTGTCAAAACCAATAAAATCCCTTTCCCTTGCCGCACGGAAGCTCTTTTCACCGGAACATAACCAGACGGCTTCCAAAAGATTGGTTTTCCCTTGGGCATTTTCGCCGCAGAGAACGTTTATTTCCGGGCAGGGATTCAGCACAACGCTTTCTAAGTTGCGAAAACCGTCCGCTGATATTTTAGTTATCCTCATCAGACCACTTCAAGCCGAAGATTCACTTCGTCTATGTCCACAAAGTCACCCTTGTAGACCTTCTTTCCTCGCATCAGGCAGACCTCGCCGTTATATTTGATTCTTCCTTCAAGGATGATATCCTTTGCAATTCCGCCGGTTTCGGTAAGCCCGGCGAACTTCAAAAGGGAATCAAGCTTGATAAAATCCCCACGGATTTCAATTTTCTGAGTTTCCATATAAACTCCTTTATTTTTCAACATTTATGACTTGGATGTGTTGAAAATCAATCGTTCCTTATCCTCAAAACACAAACAATATAGGTATATCCTGTTCCGTTCACGGGAATTATCTTCAGCGGAAGGTTTCCGCCGTTCATCATCAGCTTAACCTTGTCGTCGGAAATTACCTTCAAGGAATCCAGAAGGAATTTGCAGTTGAAGCCAACCTCTATTTTAGGACCTGCGATATCCGCGTCTATTTCATCGTTTATTTTGCCTATCTGAGAGCGGCAGGTTATTTTTACTGTGCCATTGTCGAAAAGACATTTTACCGGGCTTTTTACCTTTTCATTTATTACAAGAGATACTCTTTCTAAGCAGTTAACAATCTCCCTCTTGTCAATAATGACCTCGGTTGCGCTGTTCTGGGGGATAGAACCGCGATAGTTGTGGAACTCGCCTTCTAAAAGTCTTGAAAATACCGTATATCCGGAAATATCGAAAACTACCTGCTTTTTGGAAACCATGATGTCGCAGGTAAGCTCATCATCATCCTTTAAAAGCTTGGAAACTTCGTTCAAAGTCTTAGCGGGAACTACAAATTTAATATTATTGTCCGACTTGACGGCTTCGGTCCTTACTGCGAGCCTGTAACCGTCCATCGCTACAACGTTGAGTTCGTTGTTTTCAATTTCGAAAAGCTCACCCTTAAGTATCGGTCTGAAATCGTTTTGGGATACCGCGAAGATGGTTTTATTTATCATATCCTTTAAAACAGACTGAGAGATCGTAAGGCTGGATTCCTTGGAGAAGTCGGGGATAGCGGGGTATTCCGAAGCCTCTATAACAGTAATAGAATATTCGGTGTTTCCGCCGGATATCGTCATGGTAAGGTTATCGTCAACATCTATATTGATTTCGTCTGTAGGCATCTTCTTGATGATCTCGGAAAACAGCCTTGAATTTACAACAAGCTCGGCATTATCCGAAGAGGTGACGTCTATAGAGGTCTGAATTCCTATTTCAAGGTTATAGCCCGTTAAGCTGAGGGTTTCTGAATTCAAAGAAAGCTTTATTCCCTCCAGCGAGGGGATGGAGGATTTTTCAGCGGCAGCCTTTGAGACGTTTGTAAGTGCTTCATAAAGGCTCTGTCTGTTGCATATAAGTTTCATGTTGAAATCTCCTTTTCTGAACTATGGGTTTTTCCTGTTTTATAAATGAAATAAATATATTTTATTCAGTTTTAGTAGTAGGGGGCGTTGATTTGTTGAAACCGTGCGCCTGTCCTTTATTTTTGCGAGTTTTTTACTCAACAGATTTTCAAACTGAAAATCCGCAATTGTTGAAACGGAATTTTTAAGTTGATAATGTTGAAAAATGTTGGTTGAATATTGATTTTCGGTTGAAAGTCAATGAAAATGTTTAAAACTCTGTTGAAATGTCTAAAACTTCGCTTAAAAGCTTGCAAAAAAGTTATCAACGCTCAGTCGAAAACCTTCAGGTTCTTTATAATATCCTCAATGGTTTCCTTCAAATCGGAGTTGGTATTCATAGCCTCCTGAATATCCGAATAGGATATTGATATGGTGGAGTGGTTGCGGTTTAATTCCTTAGCAATATCGTTGAATGCCATGCCCTTTACTTCCCTGATGACATACACAGCGACCTTTCTTGCCTGGGATATCTGTGCATTTCTCTTTGAAGACTTTATATCCTCCGCCGCGACGTTGAAGGCATTTCCGACGTCATTAAGGATCCTGTCCACCGTTATTTCGCTGGGCTGGGAATCAATAAGAGTTTCCTTTATGACCCTCTGAGCCATGGAAAGTGAAGGATTCTCGTTTGAGAACATGGTAAGTCCCTTCATTTTATTTACCGCGCCCTCTAACTGACGGATATTTTTCTTTATTCTTTCGCTTATAACCCTTGCAACATTGTCCGGCAGGTTCAGATCCAGAAGCTCCGCCTTGCGCTTTACTATCGCCATTCTTGTTTCAAAGTCCGGCGACTGAACGTCTGCCTGAACGCCTAAGGTAAATCTTGTTTTGATTCTGTCCTCCAGCTGGCGGATTCTGTTCGGGGAGATATCCGAGGTCAGAACTATCTGCTTTCCGGCATTGTAAAGTTCGTTGAAGGTGTGGAAGAACTCCTCCTGCGTCATTTCCTTGCCGGCTATGAACTGAATATCGTCGACCAGCAGGAAATCACAATTGCGGTATTTGTCGTGAAATTCGGTGGTATTCTGTTCGGATACTGCCCTTACAAGCTCGTTAGTAAAATTCTCACCTGTGGTGTAGATGACGTTGAGGTTTGGATGGTTTTTTCTTACCTCATTTTCAATAGCCTTTAAAAGGTGGGTTTTGCCCAATCCCGAATCGCCATATATGAACAGGGGATTAAACATGGATTTATGAAGCTGGCTGTTTACATTGTTCTTTCCGCTGACGGCTATGCAGTAGGCATATGCAAGCTCATTGGATTTGCCTTTGATGAAGTTTTCAAAGGTAAGGTCATAGTCACTTCTGCGGTGGCTGTTTATCAGATCGTCCATCCGCTTTTCTATTTCGGTGAAGCCATTGGAAGGCTCTTGAGCCGGGGCATCCTTCACGGTAAAAATAACCTCCACCGGGAAGCCTAAAACCTGCTCAAAGGCGTTTGCAAATACGCTTCCGTATATTTCGCTGGTGGTTCTTCGCATAAAATCATTAGGGGCGATAAGTGTTACCTTTGTACCCTCCAGCTTGCCGGGTTCACAGCATTTAATCCATCTGTTATAGCCTATTTCGCTGACCTTAGGGTCAAGACGGCAGAGGCGCAGAACGTTTTCATAAAGCTCGTTGAATGAATCCATAGAAAATTTACCCTTCCTGCTATATGTAGAATTTTGTATTGACATGGGTAGAAATATTGCCATTCGGCGATACCGCAGACAAAGCGCAAAAAAATAAAGGCCGATATTCTCCCATCATTATTTTCATCATTAATAATAGCATAATTAATCTCATTTTTCAAGAGATTTTTAGCATGAAATAAGTATATATTTATAATAGTAGTTTGTATATTATTTATGCTTTTGTAATGTTGGGTGGTTTATGCGGTAAAATAGGATTGTGGGGGCGATAAAAGATAAGATAATCACAGCGAGTGCAGTTAGCGGCATCACTTTCCTATATTCAAGGCAAAAAACCGTTCTTCCAAGCAAATTTTTCAAAGAAAATCATCTTTACCTCTTGACATTTCCCCTCGACCTATTATATAATACTAAATTGCAAGGGTATCTATCATTGACTGATAAGTGAAGGAGGCTTAAAAATGCAGATCAAGAGAACATATCAGCCTAAGAAGATTCACAGAAAGAAAGAGCATGGATTCTTCAAGAGAATGGCAACCAAGAATGGTCGTAAGGTTTTGGCCCGCAGACGTGCTAAGGGCAGAGCAAGGCTCACTTACTAAAATTAATGGACCACAAGGAAGTAAATTGTGGTCCCTTATTTTTAACGGGACTATTAAATCTTAGGAAGGGCGGGGCTTTGATTTATCCCCTGAAAATATGCTGTATACCGAAATATTAAAGGACAAAAAGATCTTTTTAAGACTGTATAAAAAGGGCAGGTTCTGTACCTGCCGTGAGGTTGCGGCATATTATCTTCCTAATCGTCTGAACATGAACAGATTCGGAATAACAGCCGGCAAAAAGCTTGGAAACGCTGTAACAAGAAACCGTGCAAAAAGGATCATCAGAAGCGCTTACAGGGCTTGCGAAGACCTTCTTCCCGCAGGATACGATATAGTAATCGTCGCGAGGGAGGGGATAAAGGATAAAAAATCCACTGATATAGAAGCCTTTATCAAGTCAAGGCTTTCAAAGGAAATGAGCAGAAAAGTTGAAAAGGGTTGCTGAATTTATAATAAGAGCGTATCAGAAATATATATCTCCGCTGAAAAAGCCCTGCTGCCGGTATTACCCTACTTGCTCGGAATACGCTCTTGAAGCCGTCAGAAAGCACGGTGCTTTAAAGGGCTTGATACTCGCCGCGTGGAGGCTTCTGCGCTGTAATCCCTACAGTCGCGGCGGAGTTGATTATGTGCCGGAAAAATTTCATTTATATACCCTTAAATCGGAACAAAAGAAAAAAGACAGAGATAATACTGAAAGGAATTAAATAATATGTGGGGAATAATTGCGTGGCCGTTCGGTAAAGTTTTGTGGCTTTGCTATGAACTTGTGCATAACTATGGATGGGCGCTTTTACTGTTTACGGTTATCATAAAGCTTATAATGCTGCCGTCGTCCATGAAACAGCAGCTTTCAACCGCAAGAATGGCAAAGCTGAATCCAAAGCTTGAACAGCTGAAAAAGAAGTATGGCGACAATCGCGAAAAGCTAAACGAAGCTACCATGGAGCTTTATAATCAGGAAAACATCAATCCCATGGGAAGCTGTCTGCCAATGGTTATAACCTTTGTTCTGCTGTTTGCGGTAATCGAAGTTGTTTACGCTCCGCTTTCCTACATAGGAAACGTCTCTAAGGACAAGCTTACAGCCGCTCAGAACACGGTTTACGATATCTATAACGTCAGCACTGCGATAAAGAATTACAGCCCTGTTGAAGTTGGTGACGGAAGCGCGGTAGTTGTCTCCTCGGCAGATGAAAGCGCTGAAAAGATAACCGTAAGTTCGCTTACAGCTCAGGGCAGGGATGTTTATGATGTCCTTCTTGAAATCAAGTCTCAGGAAAAATCATCTCTTGCTAAATATGAGGATGATAAGCTGAAGGAACTTTCCGAGATTCTCATAGCTCACCCCGGAATGGACGAGTACTTCACCGATACTTCGAAGGTATCACAGAGATTTGTAGCCGGCGGAGCAAGCTCCAGAACTCAGCTTCTGGTTATATCCGTCGCAAAGGATTATCCTGATATATTTGATTCTGAGGTAACAAAGCTCTGCAACGACCTTGATTATACCTTCCTTGGAATCTATTTAGGTGATTATCCGAGCTGGAAATCCATTCTTGTGCTGATTCCTATAATCTCGCTTATATCCCAGCTTGCCGTAACTGTGCTTTCACAGTACTATAACAAGAAAAACAGCGGCAGTGCGGCGAATATGAACAAGTCTATGAATATCATGCTTTATGGTATGCCACTTATTTCGTTCTGGATTGCGTTCAGCTTCCCGGCAGGTATCGGTATCTACTGGATATTCTCAAGCTTGCTTGCACTTGTTCAGATGGTATTGCTTAATCTGTACTACACCCCTGCAAGAGTTGATAAGATTCTTGCAAAGCAGTCCAAAAAGGCAAGAAAGAAGCCCTCACTTTATCAGATGGCTTTGGAGCAGCAGAAGGCTCAGCTTGCCGGTCAGAAGTCAGCGGGAGAGATGGCTTTAGAAGAAGCTGAGACCGAAGAAATCAAGCTCAGCCGCGCTCAGAAGAAGGAAGCCGAAAGAAACGCATTGAATGAAGCAAGAAGACGTTATGCTGAAAAATACGGCGATAATGAACCGGTAAACAAGCCCGATGATGGGGACGTCAAGAAGTAAAAAAGTATAACAGCGGGAGGCTGCATTAACCACACAAACCTCAAGCAGCTCCTGTTTGATAAAAAGGAGAGAAGAAAATGAAAGAACAATTTACTGCGAAAACGGTAGCGGAAGCCAAGGAAAAAGCCGTAGAGGCGTTCGGCGTACCGGAAGAAAGAATCAGCTTTACTATTTTGGAGGAGCCTAAAAAAGGTCTTTTCGGAATGAAGGGCGAGGCTCGGGTAGAAGCTGAGTACGAACAGACAAAGGCTGAGATCGCGGCGGACTATGTATCGAATGTAATGGTTGCCATGGGCTTCAATAAGCCTGAAATCACCGTCAGCGATATCGAGGGCGGCTCCTGCTTAGATCTTGCTGGGGAGGGCGTAGACGGCATCATCGGCAGACGCGGTGAGACTATCGATGCTTTGCAGTACTTGGCATCGCTCGCCTGCAATAAGCACGATAAGGACTACTACAGAATTTCGCTCGATTGTGACGGCTTCAGAGCAAGAAGAAAGGTTCAGCTTGAAGAGCTTGCAAGAAAGATGGCCGCCAAGGCAAAGCGTACCGGCAGAACGGTAGCACTCGAACCCATGAACCCCTACGAAAGAAGAATCATTCATGCGGCTGTTGCGGAGGTCGAGGGATGCACTTCGCGCTCGGTCGGAGAAGATCCTTACAGAAAGGTTCTTATCTCCTCCACTGAAAAGCGCCCTTATTCCTCACGTTCAAATTCCGATAGAGGAGACCGCAGACAGGGTGACAGACGCGGCAGAGGCGACAGAAAGCGCCGCGATTTTAAGGCAAGAAGCCTTGATATATCCTCATCTTTTGAAAAGGATTACAAGAAGCCCAAGCCTGAGGATGAGCTTGGCTCCGGTCTTTATTCCAAGATTGAATTTTAATAAAAAGCGGCGGTTTCCCATCATGGAGACCGCTGTTTTATAGGTGATACTATGTCTACTATTGCAGCAATATCGACCCCGTTAGAAGCCGGGGGACTGGCAGTTATAAGAATGACCGGCGAAAAATCTTTTGAGATTGCCGATGAGATTTTTGCGCCGTTCGATAAAATCCCGCCTTCAAAAATGGCAGGGCATACCTGCTCTTATGGCAGGATTGTCCGTGAGGGGCAGACGCTTGATGATGTCGTTCTGACCGTCTTCCGTGCCCCAAAGAGCTACACCGGGCTTGACACGGTGGAGATATCCTGTCATGGCGGGGTGTATCTTGCCAAGCAGATTTTAAGACTTTTGCTGGAAAAAGGTGCAGCCCCTGCAGGACCGGGCGAGTTCACAAAGCTTGCTTTTCTGAACGGCAAAATCGGACTTACTCAGGCGGAATCGGTTATGGATATAATCTCCGCCGAAGGCGACGCTACACTGAAAAGCGCCCGCCTTATGCGTGAAGGAAGACTTTACCAAAGGATAAAATCAGTGTCGGATAAGCTCGTCTCGGCACTCAGTTCGCTCGCCGCCTGGTGCGACTATCCGGATGAGGATGTCCCCGAAACAGATTTCGGAAGTATCGAAATGGTCATAGCCGATTCGCAGAAAGTGATCAGCCAAATTTTAAACGATTACGATACTGGCAGAATCCTGCGCGCAGGTATAGACACGGCAATTATCGGCAAACCGAACGTCGGAAAGTCTACCCTTATGAACGCACTTCTGGGCTATGAGCGAAGCATCGTGACCGACACTATGGGCACCACCCGCGATGTTGTTGAGGAGGCGGTTAAGCTTGGTGATATTACTCTTCGGCTTTCGGATACCGCCGGAATCCGTGAAACCTGCGACAAGGTTGAGTCGATAGGCGTCGCGCGCGCGAAACGCAAGCTTGACGAAGCCGAGCTGATAATAGCAGTCATAGATGGCTCACGAGTTCTTGACGACAGTGACTTTGAAATACTGAAATCACTCAAAAATCGCCGCCATATTGTGGTTATAAACAAAGCGGATCTCCCTCAAAAAATCGACTTAAAGTATATTAATAGTGATAATATACTTTTTGTATCAGCAAATACCGGCGAAGGCATCGAGAAAATCACAGAAAAGATAAACGAACTCTTCAAGCTTGGGGGACATTCCGACGGCGGAGCGATATTTGCCAACGAACGCCAGCGCACCTTGTGCGAGCGTGCAGGTGAATTCCTTGACAAAGCTAAAGAAGCTATCGCAGCGGGAATAACCCTTGACGGTGTCACTATTTATATAGAGGAGGCCGCCAACAGCCTTCTGACCCTGACTGGTGAGAAGGCAACCGAGGCTGTAGTCAATGATGTTTTCTCACGGTTCTGTGTCGGAAAATAAGCTACTGTTAGTAAATTTTATAATTAATATTACACTTTGTATTTAGATATATAATTACTATTTGGTATAGTTTTAAACAATATTACTTATTGTAAATCAGTAAGGAGCGTGTTTATGGAGTATTTGGGCGACTATGACGTTGTTGTTATCGGCGCGGGACACGCCGGGGTCGAAGCGGCGCTCGCGGCGGCGCGATTAGGTGTAAAGGCGGCTATCTTTACAATTACTTTGGATGCAATTGCCAATATGCCCTGCAATCCGTCCATCGGCGGAACAGCAAAAGGGCACCTCGTCCGTGAAATCGACGCCTTGGGCGGCGAGATGGGCAAGGCGGCGGATGCTACATTTTTACAGTCGCGTGTACTGAATCTGGGCAAGGGTCCGGCGGTGCACAGCCTTCGCGTTCAGTCGGATAGGGTGAAGTATCACACCTATATGAAGAAGGTTTTGGAGAGTGAACCCAACCTCGACATCAAGCAGGCGGAGGTAGTCAAAATTTTAACTGACGATTCCGACAAGGTCTGCGGCGTTCAGACGAAGTTAGGAACTTGCTACTCCTGTCAGGCGGTAATAATCTCGACCGGAACATATCTCAGCGGAGTGATTCATGTCGGTGAGGTTTCGTATGAATCAGGTCCGGACGCTACGCTTCCCGCAAAGGGACTTTCGGATTCTTTGCGTGAGCTGGGTGTAACCATCCGCCGCTTTAAGACCGGAACTCCTGCAAGAGTTCACAAGAGGAGCATAGATTTTTCACAGCTCGAGCGCCAGGACGGCGACGAAAAGATCATCCCATTCTCCTATGAGACAAAAGCTATGCTGGAAAATAAGGTATCATGTTACATCAGCTATACCAACGCTGAGACCCATAAAATCATCCTTGATAACCTCGACCGTTCGCCGCTTTACTCCGGAAGGATAGAGGGAGTGGGTCCGAGGTACTGTCCTTCAATCGAGGACAAGGTGGTAAGGTTTTCGGACAAGCCCCGCCATCAGCTTTTCATCGAGCCGATGGGTCTTGATACCGATGAGTACTATTTGCAGGGAATGTCCAGCTCACTGCCCGAGGATGTCCAGCTGAAATTCCTGCGCACGATAAAGGGGCTTGAACACGTCGAAATTATGCGAAACGCATACGCCATAGAATACGACTGCTGCGACTCACTGGAACTGAGACCCACCCTCGAATTTAAAAAAGTTCCGGGTCTTTACGGCGCTGGTCAGTTTAACGGAACCTCAGGTTATGAGGAAGCCGCCGCGCAGGGTCTGATTGCCGGAATCAACGCCGCTTTGAAAATTCAGGGCAGGGAAGAGGTAGTTTTAGACCGTGCCTCATCCTACATAGGAACGCTTATCGATGACCTTGTTACCAAGGGGGTTATGGACCCCTACCGCATGATGACATCCCGAAGCGAATACCGTCTTCTGCTTCGGGAGGATAATGCAGATGAGCGGCTGACCCCCATCGGCTACAAGGTAGGTCTGATTTCCGAGGATAGATATCAGCGCCTTCTTAAAAAGAAAGCAGAGATAGATGCCGAGGTCAAGCGGCTGGAGGAGACCCATGTGGGACCCTCTCAAACCCTTAACGACTATCTTACATCCTGCGGAACCGAGGGCATCACCAACGGCATGACATTGGCAAAGCTTTTGAAGCGCCCACAGGTCAGCTATGAAGGTTTGGGATGCATCGATTCAAACCGCCCGGAGCTTGATTCCGATGTGACAGAGCAGGTGGAGCTTAGAATCAAGTATGAGGGATACATAAAGCTCCAGCTGGAGCAGGTCGAAGCGATGAGAAAGCTTGAAGCCAAGCTGATCCCGGAGGATATCGATTATTCCACGATAAAGGGTCTGCGGCTTGAAGCTGCCGAGAAGCTTGCGAAAATCCGCCCTGCGAATATCGGTCAGGCTTCAAGAATATCTGGCGTCAACCCAGCGGATATCTCGGTCCTGCTTATATGGCTTGATTTGAAGAGGAGGGAAGAGTAGTTGAACAATGCTGTTAATACCGGCATAGACAAGGCAAGGCTGATAAGTCTGTTTTCGTCTCAGAATATACTGATTTCGGAAGCACAGGCGGAGCAGTTTACAAAATACGCCGAGCTTTTGGTGGATTGGAACCAAAGAATCAACCTGACTGCCATAACCGAGCCGGACGAAATCGAGGAAAAGCATTTTCTGGATTCCTGCCTTCCCTTTGCGGATGTCGATATCCCGCGCGGCGCGTCTGTTGCGGATATCGGAACCGGCGCTGGCTTCCCTGGGATTCCTTTGAAGATTCTCCGCCCGGACATCGATTTGACCCTTGTAGACAGTCTTCAAAAGCGGATTACTTTTTTGGATACTGTCTGTGCGGCAATCGGGGTAAGCGCAAAAACCATCCACGGCAGAGCAGAAGAGCTTGGCAGGCTTGACCTGCGCGAGAGCTTCGATATCGCAACCGCGAGGGCTGTTGCAAGGCTTAGCGTTTTGAGCGAATACTGTCTTCCGTTTGTGAAGGTCGGTGGTGTGTTTGTTGCTTTGAAGGGTCGTGACTGTGCTGAGGAGATCCGTCTTGCATACACTGCTATCAAGACGATGGGCGGGGAAATCGCAAAAACGATTGAGTACAGCCTTCCATCGGGCGACGGCAGAACGGCGGTCATCATAAAGAAGATAAAGCCCACGCCGCCGGCGTATCCGAGAACTAAGGCGAAAATGGAGAAAAAGCCGCTTTAGTTTTCGTGTCCTTTCGACCATATACCTTATAATATTATAGTGAAAACCGCTCGTTTTGGGCGGTTTTTGTTTTTTTCGGGATGATTATGGGGAGGATTGCGATATTTTTATATGGAAATATATGTAATAATATGCTATTATATATTCATTATAAGATGTATATCACCGGAAAGGACGTTTAATATGCCAAAGCTATATCCTCCAAAATTTTTAGCCCCGAAAAAGGACAAACCTACCCGCAGAGTAATAGATATCCCCTGCGAAGAGATTGCTCCTAACCCATATCAGCCCAGAAAAAGTTTCGACCAGGGTGAGCTTCTCACTCTTGCATCGAGCATAAAATCGGATGGCATTCTTCAACCGCTTTTGGTGAGGGAGAATGGCACTAAATACGAGCTTATAGCAGGGGAGAGGCGGCTGCGTGCGGCTATGCTTGCGGGTCTTGAATCCGTTCCGTGCATTGTTACCGAAGCCACCGACCGCAACTCTGCTTTGATGTCACTTGTGGAAAACATTCAGCGCTCTGACCTTGGTTTCTTTGAGGAGGCGGACGCGATATCCCGGCTTATCGACCTTTATGGCATGACCCAGGAAGATGCCGCCGTCAGGCTTGGATATGCACAGTCGACGCTTGCAAACAAGCTCCGTCTTTTAAAGCTATCTGCCCGCGAAAGAAGCATAATCGGCGAGCATAACCTTTCGGAGCGCCACGCACGTGCTCTTTTAAAGCTTGACTCACCCGAAAAGAGGGAGGAAGCTCTTGCAAAGATAATCAAGGGCAAGCTGAACGTTGAAAAAGCAGAGGCACTTATTGATTCAATGATAGAGTATGAAAAGTATAAGGAAAGAATCAGAAAGGGCTCAGCGGTGTTCAAAGATTTGCGGCTGTTTATGAATACCGTCAACAAGGCTGTGGAGACAATGCAGATTGCCGGCGTGAATGTCAATGTCGATAAAAAGCAGTCGGAGGATTATCTTGATTATCATATCAGGATACCACTTAAAAAGTAATATTGAGTTAGTATTACATATTATTAGCAATATTTGTGAGCCGTCCTTGATGGGCGGCTTAACGATTCTATGATTTTAGCTTAATGATATGATGTTCCACGTGGAACATCGCCGCCATTTGTGAACAATCTAATAAATTTTCGCAAATAGTCGAAAAAACAGTTGCAAACTCCGCTTTTTGTGTTATACTTATATTTAATCGGCGATATCGTGATGACATCTGCGATACTGCCTGAAATACACGAAAGGGGGACGCATATGGGAAAAATAATCGCCGTTTCAAATCAGAAGGGCGGCGTTGGAAAATCTACGACCGTTGTTAATCTTGCGGCTGCACTTGGCGGAAAGGGCAAAAAAGTGCTTGTCGTTGATATAGATGCACAGGGAAACACCACCACCGGCTTGGGTGTGCGGAAAAGGAGCATAGTCAACACCGTTTATGAGGTTCTTATAGGAGCGTGCAGAACGGCGGATGCAATCGTGCCGACGGCTTTCAAAGGCGTTTCGCTGATATCTTCGGCTCAGAAGCTTGCAGGTGCGGAAATTGAGCTTGCCTCGGTGGATAACAGGCTTATGCGGCTTAAAATGCAGCTTTTGGCTGTAAAGGATATGTTCGATTTCATTCTTATAGATACTCCGCCTTCGCTCAGCCTTATAACCCTTAACGCTCTTGTGGCGTGTGATTCTGTCATGATACCTATTCAGTGCGAATTCTATTCGCTTGAGGGGCTTGTGCAGCTCACTGATACTATCAAGAGAATTAAGGACGGATACAACCCGAATATGTATATCGAAGGAATACTGTTTACTATGTATGTCGGAAGATACAATCTGACTGCTCAGGTAGTGAACGAGGTTAACAAGTATTTTGCAAAAGAGGTTTATAAAACGGTCATCCCGCGGAACGTGGCGCTTTCGGAAGCTCCGAGCCACGGCAAGCCGATAATGTATTACGACCGCTCATCCCGCGGGTGTGAGGCTTACGAGACGTTTTGCAGCGAATTCTTATCGCGGATAAGACAACGAAATAAGAAATAGTTATTGTTGTACTACGTTTAGCATGATATGTATTACGCTTTAGCGTATGTAAAGGAATGGTGAGATATGGCACGATCAAAATGCCTGGGCATGGGCATGGAAGCTTTGTTTACTGAAAATGATTCAGAGGAGAAGCCCCACAAGACCCTCCGGCTCACAGAAATATACCCGAATAAGGAACAGCCCCGAACTGATTTTGACGATGAGGCGCTGTCGACCTTGGCGGAATCAATAAAACAGCACGGAGTTTTACAGCCGCTTCTTGTCCGTCCGATGGAATCAGGCGGATATCAGATAGTAGCAGGGGAGAGACGCTGGCGCGCCGCACGTATGGCCGGCTTGGAGGAAGTGCCGGTATTCATCCGTAAGCTGTCCGACCAGCAGACTATGGAACTCGCACTTGTTGAGAATCTCCAGCGTGAGAACCTTAATCCTGTTGAAGAAGCTTTGGGTTATAAGGAGCTTATGGAGACCTACGGCTACACCCAAGAGCAGGTCGCAAGGATAGTGGGAAAATCCCGTCCTGCAGTTGCAAACTCATTGAGAATACTTGGACTTGACAGCATCACGCTTAAAATGGTGAGGGACGGCGAAATATCCATCGGTCACGCTAAGATTTTGGCAGGAGTTGAGGATTCCGCAAAGCGAGCAGAGCTTGCACAGAAGGTAAAGCGCGATTTATTGACCGTTAGAAACCTTGAAGAGCTTGTAAAAGTCGAGCTATCGCCGAAAAAGCCTAAGATTGCCCCTAAAAAGGACGTTTATTTGAAGGAAATAGAGCTTTCACTTGCTGAAACTACCGGCAGAAAGGTAACTGTAAACGGTAAAAACGGCAAGGGCAAGCTTGAAATCGAATTTTACTCGCAGGAAGACCTTGCGGCAATTGCAAATCTTTTAGCAAAGCTTAACGGCTAAAACGTTCCACGTGGAACATCAAATATAAATATACTATTTAAAAAGGAAGATTAAAAATGATAGACATCAAATTTTTAAGGGAAAACCCCGACATTGTTAAGCAGAACATTAAAAACAAATTTCAGGATGAGAAGCTTCCGCTGGTTGACGAGGTAATCAAGCTCGACAGCGATTACCGCGCCGCCATCACCGAAGCGGACAAGCTCAGAGCCGACCGCAACCGTTTATCCAAGCAGATAGGCGGCTTAATGGCAAAGGGCGAGAAGGAAGAGGCTGAAAAAGTCAAGAAGCAGGTAACAGACGCCGCAGAGCGCCTTGCCGAGCTCGAGAAGCTTGAAGCCGAGCTTTCTGAAAAGGTCACCAAGATAATGATGGTTATCCCGAACATCATCGACAAGAGCGTGCCGATTGGCAAGGATGACTCCGAAAACGTAGAAATAGAGCGCTTCGGCGAGCCTGAAGTTCCTGATTTCGAGATTCCTTACCACACTGAAATAATGGAGCGCTTCAACGGCATAGATTTAGACAGCGCCCGCCGCGTTGCAGGAAACGGCTTCTACTATCTTATGGGCGACATTGCCCGCCTGCACTCGGCAGTTATCGCATATGCAAGAGATTTTATGATAGACCGCGGCTTCACCTACTGCGTTCCGCCGTTTATGATCCGCTCCAACGTCGTAACCGGCGTTATGAGCTTTGCCGAGATGGACGCTATGATGTATAAGATCGAGGGCGAAGACCTTTATCTCATCGGCACCAGCGAACATTCCATGATAGGCAAATTCATCGATCAGATTGTTCCCGAAGCCGAGCTTCCTATCACTTTAACCAGCTATTCGCCCTGCTTCAGGAAGGAAAAGGGCGCCCATGGCTTAGAGGAAAGGGGAGTATACCGCATCCACCAGTTTGAAAAGCAGGAGATGATAGTAGTCTGCAAGCCTGAGGATTCGATGATGTGGTTTGAAAAGCTCTGGAAGAACACAGTCGATTTGTTCCGCTCGCTTGATGTTCCGGTAAGAACATTGGAGTGCTGCTCGGGCGATTTGGCTGATTTAAAGGTAAAATCGCTTGATGTTGAGGCTTGGAGCCCCAGACAGAAGAAATACTTCGAGGTTGGTTCTTGCTCGAACCTTGGAGATGCTCAGGCAAGGCGCTTGAAGATAAGAGTAAACGGCGAAAACGGCAAGTATCTTGCTCATACTCTTAACAACACCGTTGTTGCTCCGCCGAGAATGCTGATTGCGTTCCTTGAAAACAACCTCAATGCCGATGGAAGCGTTAATATACCCGTAGTTTTAAGACCTTACATGGGTGGCAAGGAGAAGCTTATACCCAAGAAATAGCCGGCAGGATATAACTGCACAGAAAGGACTATATTATGAAGACATTAAAGGAAGCCTACAAGAACTACTTCACTATAGGCGCAGCAGTCGCCGCACACTGGCTGGATGAAGCCGCAGAGTGCGTCAAGGCGAATTTCTCAACCGTTACAGCTGAGAACGAAATGAAGTACGTGGGAATTCATCCTCATGACTATGACAAACCGGATTTCAGAAAGATTCGCGAGCTTGAAAAGGAAGGCAAAAAGCCGGAACCGCCGGTAATCAGGGACAGGGAGCAGTTTGTTCATCCCGCAAAATGCGTTGATTTTGCTCCTGCTGATAAAATCTATAATTTCGCCAGAGATAACGGAATACTGGTGCGCGGACACACCCTTTCATGGCATGGCTCATATCCTTGGGGAATTTTTGACCAGCTTACGTCCGAGGAGCTGATGACTAACACCCGCGAGCATTACGCTCTTGTTTCGGAGCATTTCCCCGACTGCTACTGCTGGGATGTTGTAAACGAAGCAATCAACGACAAGGAAGGCGAAGCAATAAGAAAAACAGTCTACAAGGATAAATTCGGTGAGGATTACCTTTACACCCTTTATGCCATGGCAAGGGAATATTTTCCGAAGGCTGAGCTTTGCTGCAATGATTACAATGAATACAACCCGATGAAGCGCGAAAGAATCCTGAATTTAGTAAATAATCTTAAGGATAGGGGTCTGGTGGATGTCATTGGCTGCCAGTGCCACGTCAATGCCTTTTTGAATGAAAAGAACTTTGATGAAATCAAGCGCAGCTATGATATGTATGCCGAGACAGGTCTTAAAATCCATGTCACAGAAATGGACGTAAACTGTGTTGACTGGGACCATCCCGGTGAAATCACTGCTGAGGCGGTGAAAAAGGTCCCTGAGGTTTATGCGAGACTGTTCGAAATTTTCAGACAGTATAAGGGCGTAATTGAGAATGTTACACTGTGGGGAGTTTCAAATAAGTACTCCTGGCTGAATCATTTCAAGCTTCAGGGCAAGGTTGTTGAAAACTGCCCGCTGCTGTTCGATAAGGATTATCAGCCGACCGAAGCTTTCTATCGCGTGACCGAGTTTTGATTTCCTATGATTTTTCGAGAATATCATTTGGAAGACTGCAAAGAAATAATAGAACTGTTCTTTGACACCGTTCACACAGTCAATGCCAAGGATTATACCGAAGAACAGCTTAACGCATGGGCGCCGGAAAATGTTGATTTGGAATGGTGGAACAGCTCATTTAAAGACCATTTGTGCGTAGTTGCGGTCGAAGGAAATGTTATTGTAGGCTTCGGAGATATCGACAAGACTGGATATCTTGATAGATTGTACGTTCATAAAGACTATCAGGGCAGGGGAATAGCCACTGCAATATGCGATGTTCTGGAGCATGATGCTCCTAATGATATCACAACTCACGCCTCCATTACCGCAAGACCCTTCTTTGAAAAGAGAGGTTATGCTGTCATTAAAGAACAGCAGGTGGAAAGACGAGGGGTTTTGCTGACTAATTTTGTTATGAAAAAGAATAAATGCCGCTGTCCGTAAGGAAAGCGGCATTTCTCTTTGACGGGCAATTGAATTGTAATATTTCAAGCAGACACTTGACTTTCTTCAGAATATTGCATATAATATCAATATACGAAATTCAGAAAATCCGAATTGACAATAGGAGATGATATTATGTTAGCGGAAATGAGAGATCGCTCACAGATAACCATACCGTCAGAGATAATAAAGAGGCTTGGCATCTCAAAGGGCGACAAATTTGACATTATTGAAAAGGATGGCGGCATTTTTCTCTGCCCGGTTGTAGTTTACCCCAAAGAAAAAATGGAAATGATAGCGCGGATAATCAAAGAATCGGAAGAAGACGTAGAGAATCAGCAGGTATTTGATAGCGTAGAAGAAATGTTTGCGGATATGGGAATTAATTTAGATGAAATATAAATTAAAATACACAAAAGTATTTACAAAAGATTTTAAAAAGCTATCAAAGTACGAACAAAAAGCCGTTGCACAGAAGCTCAAATTATTAGCTGATAATCCATCATATCCTTCGCTTAGAACAAAGAAAGTACAGGGTTTTGATGACTTGTTTGAGATGAGCGTTAATATGGACATCAGGATATTGTGGAGATACGAAGGTAATGTTATAATCTTGTTATTGGATGTTGGTCATCATAAAGATGTTTTAGGAAGCTGACATCAAACGATAAAGACCTATTTATTTGTAATGAAAAGTATAAAATGCAGCTGTCCTTAGCGAAAGCGGCATTTTGTGCAGGATAATAGAGTATACTTTTTTACGCTGATGTATCACCGCTTTAACCCCCTGACAACTTGTGCTTGTCCTCTTGACTATTCGCAAAAATTAGTGTATATTAGATAAAATACATTTAATAAATCAAATAATGAACATGGAGGAAAAGTATGCTCGAGACAAATTTTGAAGCCAAGTTTGGAAAAGAAGGTCTTACCTTCGACGATGTTTTGCTTGTCCCCGGGGAGTCGGACGTTACTCCCAACCTGGTTGAGCTTAAAACCACCCTTTGCAAGGGAATAACGCTCAACATTCCTATCATGACTTCCGCAATGGATACCGTTACCGAATCGGCAATGGCTATCGCCGTTTCGCGTGAGGGCGGTATAGGAATCATCCATAAGAACATGACTATTGATAAGCAGGCGGACGAAATCGACAAGGTAAAGCGCTCGCAGAACGGCGTTATAGTAAATCCGTTCTTCCTTTCACCTGATAATATCGTCGCCGACGCAGACGAGCTTATGGGTAAATATCGCATTTCCGGTGTCCCGATTGTCGAGGCTGACGGAAAGCTCTGCGGCATAATCACTAACCGTGATATGCGCTTCATAACTGATTTCTCAATGAGAATAGGCGACGTTATGACAAAGGAAAACCTTGTGACTGCTCCTGTCGGAACATCATTAGAGGAAGCACAGGAGATCCTTAGAAAGTATAAGATAGAAAAGCTTCCGCTGGTAGACGGTGAGGGTCACCTTAAGGGACTTATCACCATTAAGGATATCGAAAAGGCGGTCAAGTACCCCCATTCTTCGACCGATTCTCAGGGCAGACTTATCTGCGGCGCGGCAATAGGCGTCACCAATGACGTTCTGGACAGAGCGGGTGCTTTAGTAGCCGCCGGTGTTGACTGCCTGGTTCTCGATTCTGCTCATGGTCACTCAAAGAATATACTTAACTGCCTTGAAAAGGTCAAAAACGCATTCCCGGACGTTCCGATTATCGCCGGAAACGTCGCCACCGCTGAGGGCACAGAGGCTCTTATCAAGGCGGGCGCGGATTGCGTTAAGGTCGGCATAGGCCCCGGCTCTATATGCACAACCCGTGTTGTAGCGGGCGTAGGTGTTCCGCAGATAACAGCAGTATATGACGCCGCTTGCATGGCTGATAAATATGGTATTCCGGTAATCGCCGACGGTGGTATCAAGTACTCCGGCGATATAGTTAAGGCATTGGCGGCAGGTGCAAATGTTGTAATGCTTGGCTCGCTTCTGGCAGGATGTGACGAAGCTCCCGGCGAGATAGAGATCTATCAGGGACGTTCGTTCAAGGTCTACAGAGGAATGGGAAGCTTAGGCGCGATGGCTTGTGGTTCGAAGGACAGATACTTCCAGACCGGCTCGAAAAAGCTTGTTCCGGAGGGTGTTGAAGGAAGAGTACCCTATAAGGGACTGCTTTCGGATACAGTCTTCCAGCTCTGCGGCGGCATAAGAAGCGGTATGGGCTACTGCGGCTGCCACACCGTTGACGAGCTTCACACCAAGACCAAGTTCGTAAGAATCACCGGCGCTGGCTTGAAGGAGTCTCATCCTCATGATATCTATATCACCAAGGAAGCTCCTAACTACTCGGTTCAGATTTGATTTATGTAAAAAGAAACGGAATCCTCTCTGGGTTCCGTTTCGTTTATCAAAGAGTATATTTTGCGGATGAATTAAAGGCATCCGACCCAGTTCTTCACCGGGAATGAATAATACTAATTTTCGTCTAAAGTGAATAGGGGTTGCTCGGGCAACCCGCATAAAAAACGGGCACAAAACCGCTGTACGATGGGTTTCGCACCCGTTTTTTGGAACACTTTTAGACGAAAATAAGTATAAGACCTGCCGCGAAGCACTAATGGGTCAAGGGCGACAGTCCTTGCGGGGTCGAGGGGCAGCGCCCCTTGTCGCTCCCGCAGGAGCGAAATTCCCATTCAAAAAAGCGCAGGATGGGAGGAAAAACAGTCTAGTGGACTGTTTTTACGTGGGAAACCCTCGCCGGGGGTTTCCCGATTGACGTGCGTTCAGCACGTCAATGACTGCACACACTCGCGGTCAAAGCGAACTGCGATATATATTCTTTCCCATAGCTTCAAATCGGCTCTCCGTCAGGCAAATATAACTCAAATCTCAGCGATATTCGCTAACGCGAGTTATATTTCCTTATCAGTTAGTTATATTGCCTTGCGGCAGATTAAACGCGTCCGTCTCCCATCCGACCAACCCGTCCGCAAGGACAGATTTCACCTCTGGGGCCATGATGGTTTCCGCACTCTGCATCCCAAGCTCCTTCAAAACCTCATCATCCGAAAGCCATCCGCTTTCCTTCACCGACTTCTCGGACTTTGCAAGCTCAGACAGCAGCTTTATTGTTGCCTGCTGACGTTCGTATTCCCTTATGTCGGTAATAACATAACAGCCTCTGCTGTTTTTAGTCAGGAATACCGGTGCATCAACAGTGACATCCCGAAGAACCTCGTTGTAATTTCTTAAATCCGATACAGGCTTGATGTTTGGCATGGTTAACCCTCCTATATATCATTAGATGTATCTTACGATATTATTGCAGCATAATTTTACGAATAATTCAACACATAATCAATTTTTTTCAGACACCAAAGGAGTCTAAAATGAACAAAGTAATAATAATCGGCTGTCCCGGCGCGGGGAAAAGCACATTTTCCCGAAGCCTTAGGGATATCACCGCCCTGCCGCTCTATTACCTCGATATGCTCTACCACAGACCGGACAGAACTACCGTCCCGCGGGAGGAATTTGACGCGAAGTTGGGCGAAATCCTTGCCCGCGACCGCTGGATAATCGACGGCAACTATCAGCGAACGCTGGAAAGAAGGCTTGTCGCCGCCGACACCGTTTTCCTGCTCGACTATCCCACCGAGGTCTGCTTAGAGGGCGCCCGCGAAAGGGTGGGAAAGGTCAGGGAAGAAATACCTTGGGTGGAATCGGAGCTCGACCCCGAATTCCGGCAGGCAATCCTTGATTTTTCGGCAAATAAGCTTCCCAAGATATATGAGCTTTTGGAAAAGCACGGCGAGGGCAAGCAGATAGTAATATTCAAATCAAGGCAGGAATCGCAGAGATATCTTGATTTATTAAAAGAAGAGCCGAAGCCGTCCCCAAAACGAGCAGACATATCGGCAATTTCCCCCGAATACACATCAAGAATACTCACCTCTGCCGATGTTGAAGCCATATACCGCCTGAGCATTGGCAATCCGATGTTTTATAAGTACTGCCCGCCGTTCGTCACCCGCGAGAGTATTTTGTCCGATATGAAGGCGCTTCCGCCCAGAACCACCTATGAGCAGAAGTACTATTTCGGCTTCTTCAAGGGCGAAAGCCTTGTCGCCGTGATGGATTTGATACTCGGTTACCCCAACGAATCCACCGCCTTTATCGGGTTTTTCATGATGGATAAATCAAGGCAGGGCAGGGGCGAAGGCTCAAAAATCATCTGCGATTGCCTTGAATTCATCTCGGGGTTGGGCTTTGGCTCGGTCAGACTTGCTTTTGCCAAGGGCAACCCGCAGAGCGAGGCTTTCTGGCGCAAAAACGGCTTTCTTCCGACAGGTATCGAGTCGGATGAGGGCAACTATACCGCTGTAATTATGGAGAGAAAACTGCTATGACAACCATGACCGAATACCACGGCTATAAAATAGAATTTTTTGACGAGATTAATTCCACCAACACTTACCTTGTGGAGCGGGCAAAGGGCGGCGCGCCCGATAAAACTGTTGCCATAGCCAACCACCAGACTGCGGGCAGGGGACGGCGCGGCAAAAGCTTTTTCAGCCCCGAAAATACCGGGTTGTATATGTCCATCATCCGGAAATTTGACTGCGATGTTCAGACCGCCATGCTGATAACCCCGGCGGTAGCCTGTGCGGTCGCAGACGGATTGGAGCGTGTCTGCGGCAGAGCGATGGGCATAAAGTGGGTGAACGATATCTACTCCGGCGGCAAAAAGCTATGCGGAATCCTGACCGAGACCAAATTTGATTTTGAGCAGGATAAGCTCGATTACGCAGTCATCGGCATAGGCATAAACCTTTGCAAACCCAAGGGGGGTTTCCCCAAGGAGCTTGAAAACGTCGCAACGGCGGTGTTTTCGGAATACTCTGAGGATAAAAGAATTGAGACTATACAAAGCGTATTGGATGGTCTTGACAAATACCTCCCCCAAATAGCTGCAAGAGGATTTTTGGATGAATACCGCCGCCGTTCAGTGCTGATTGGCAGGACGGTGAACATCATAAAAGGGGAGGAAAGCCATCCTGCGCAGGTCCTTGGAATCGACGACGATGCCAAGCTTGTGGTCAAGGATGATTCCGGCGTCCACGCTCTTGATTCAGGGGAAATCAGCATAAAGCTGTCAAGCTGATACAGAAGCGGGCGGGCAGTGATATTGACAAACCTTATCCCCTTATGTATAATTAATTCATTCATTAAGTGTTTCACGTGAAACATTTTGGTCTTATTTAAAAAGGAATGGTGACCGCTATGAGCAATGTTCATAAAATAGGCTCTCATAAACAAATAAAAAATCTTGTACTTGCGGCGATGTTTTTAGCAATCGGTCTTTTGCTTCCGTTTTTGACCGGTCAGCTTAAGAATTTGGGAAGTATGCTTCTGCCGATGCACATTCCGGTAATGCTCTGCGGCTTGATATGCGGCTGGCAGTACGGCGCGGCGGTTGGGGCGATACTTCCGCTTCTTAGAAACCTTCTTTTCGGTATGCCGCCTATGCCGGGCGCAATATCCATGGCGTTTGAGCTTTGCACCTACGGTCTTGTTATCGGGTTGATGTATGGGCTTTCAAAGTGGAAGTGCATAATATCGCTTTACCGCAGTATGATAGTTGCCATGCTTGCAGGACGCGCCGTTTGGGGAATTGCGCAGTATATAATCTTGGGAATAAAAGGCGGTTCGTTCGGTCTTGAAGCCTTCATGGCGGGAGCGTTCCTGAATGCCATCCCCGGAATAATTTTGCAGCTTATATTTATCCCTGTTCTGATGGTTGCGCTGGACAGAACCGGCATGGTAAGGTTTACAAAGTCGAAATGCCCCGTCAAGGCGAAGTGATTAAGATATGAACAAGCTTTTACTGATAATTTCCGCTTATATAGCTATCAAAAGCCTGATGTATGTAATCATGCCCGAAAAAATGCTCAAAATAGGCCATTCATGGAGGTTTGAAGCCGAACCCGAGGTTAAATCTGATGCTATTTTCGCAGTGCGGTTTATAGCGGTCGCGGTGCTTGTGATATCGCTTCTCGCGGTAGGAATTGCAATATTCTATGATACTGAATTTGTCAAGTCGTTTTTAGAGGGCTTGGGCTTTGATTTTCCCGAGCGACATTCTTTGATATATTAAAAGTCTAAAATACATCCGCCGCCCAAGGAATTGATTTTCCGGGCGGCGGATTTTTTGTGATATCTCCTGCGATAAAGTTATAGAACCATCAACAGCGTTCCCGCGCCTATAAGCGCGCATCCGATAAGAGATTTCGCGGTGAAATCCTCATGAAGGAACACAAAGGCAAGTATCAGAGTAATAACTACGCTCAGCTTGTCGATAGGCACGACCTTTGAAGCCTCACCAATCTGCAATGCCTTGTAGTAGCACAGCCATGAAGCCCCAGTCGCCAATCCCGAAAGGATAAGAAATACCCAGCTTTTCCGGCTTATATCCGATATGCCGCCCTGAGTGTTTGTTATAAACACCATCCCCCAAGCCATTATCACTACAACTACCGTTCGTATGGCGGTAGCAAGATTTGAGTTTACGCCCTCAATTCCCACCTTCGCAAGAATGGATGTGAGCGATGCAAAAACCGCCGACAAAAGAGCCATTATGAACCACATATTAATACGTCCCCTTGTAAAAACCCGCCTTCGCCCTCAGGCAAAAGCGGGTTGATTTTTTAGTATCAGAATTCGATTTTTGAAGCGATATATCCTTCAAGCTCGTCGATGGGAAGTCTTACCTGCTCCATAGTGTCCCTGTCGCGGACGGTAACACAGTTGTCCTCGAGCGAATCAAAGTCGAAGGTTATGCACCATGGGGTGCCGATTTCATCCTCACGGCGGTAGCGCTTGCCGATAGAGCCGGTTTCGTCAAAGTCGGTCATGAACTTCTTGGAGAGCTTCTCATATACCTTCATAGCGTCGTCCGAAAGCTTCTTGGAGAGCGGCAGAACAGCGCACTTATAAGGAGCGATTGTGGGGTTGAGGTGCAAAACGGTTCTTACATCGTTCTTCTCGGCGTCAATGACCTCTTCATCGTAAGCCTCACACAGAAGTGCAAGAACGGTTCTGTCAAGACCGTAGGTGGATTCGATTATGAAGGGGATAAACCGCTCGTTTGTCTCGGGGTCCAAATAATCCATCTTGGTGCCGCTGTATTCCTGATGGCGGGTAAGGTCGAAGTTGGTGCGGTTGTGGGTGCCATTGACCTCGCCCCAGCCGAACGGGAACAGGAATTCGATGTCGCAGGCGGCCTTAGCATAGTGGGCGAGCTTTTCATGGTCGTGGAACCTCAAATGCTCGGACGGGATTCCCAGATCCTCATAGAATTTATGGCCGTAGCTCTTGAAGTACTCGTAAAGCTCGGTGTCGGTGCCCTCTTTACAGAAAGTCTGGAACTCCATCTGTTCAAACTCGATGGTGCGGAAGGTGAAATTGCCGGGGGTGATTTCGTTTCTGAAGGCCTTGCCTATCTGACCGATAGAGAAGGGCAGTTTTGCGCGCATGGTGCGCTGAACGTTTAAGAAGTTGACATATTCGCCCTGAGCGTTTTCGGGTCTGAGATAAATTATGCTCTTGGCGTTTTCGGTAACTCCGCGGTAGGTCTGGAACATAAGGTTGAACTCGCGGATTTCGGTGAAGTTGTGCTTTCCGCAGTGAGGGCAGGGGATGTGATGCTCCTTGATGTATTCAAACATCTCCTGCTTTGTCATGCCGTCAGCGTGGGCGTTGGGGTCGAAGTCGTCGATAAGATTGTCGGCGCGGTGGCGCATTTTGCACTCCTTGCAGTCCAAAAGCGGGTCGGAGAAGCTGGCAACGTGTCCAGAAGCTTCCCACACGCGGGGGTGCATTAAGATGTCGGCATCAACCTCGTAGCTGTTCTTTCTTTCCTGAATGAAGCGCTTGCGCCAAGCGTCCTTGACGTTGTTTTTCATTCTTGCGCCCAAAGGACCGTAGTCCCAGGTGTTTGCAAGACCGCCGTAGATGTCGCTTCCGGGGAAGATAAATCCTCTGCCCTTGCATAGAGCGACGATTTTATCCATAGTCTTTAATGAGTTATCCATACTTATTTTTCCTTTCCAAGATAGATATAATAGCGTCAAGATGTATTTTAATCCATATTGCCGTAGTTGTCAAGGTGTATGGGAAAAATTATTGAAGACGACAGCCCGGGATATGCATCAAACGGGTCTTTTTGCGGTATCCTTAAAAAGATGTGTCAAAATAACCAAATTCATTGCTTTAATGTGATAATAATTTTTGTTTTTGTACTGTTGACACTTGTTCGTGTATGAAGTATAATAGATGACAATAACATTGCGGCAGATGCCGCAGTATATTAATATAGTGTAATAATCACAATGGAGGTCATTAAAATGAGAGTTTACAACTTCAGCGCGGGTCCTGCAATGCTCCCGGAGGAAGTATTGAAAAGAGCGGCATCTGAAATGCTGGAATACGGCGAATCCGGACAGTCAGTTATGGAGATGTCCCACCGTTCAAAGGAGTATCAGGCTATTATCGACAGCGTTGAGGCAAAGCTCCGCGAGGTAATGGCTATCCCTGATAACTATAAGGTTCTGTTTTTGCAGGGCGGCGCATCCAGCCAGTTCGCGATGATTCCCTTGAATCTTATGAACAAGAACAACAAGGCAGATTTCGTAATCACCGGTCAGTGGGCTAATAAGGCTTATCAGGAGGCTTCAAGGTACGGTAAGTGCAACATAGTAGCATCCTCAAAGGATAAGACCTTCTCCTACATCCCCGAGCTGGATGAATCCAAGTTCGACCCCGAGGCCGACTATTTCCACATCTGCTACAACAACACCATCTACGGCACACGCTTCAACGAGCTCCCTGACACCAAGGGCGTTCCGATAATTGCGGATATGTCCAGCTGCATCCTTTCCGAGCCTGTTGACGTTTCCAAGTACGGCATGATCTACGCCGGCGCTCAGAAGAATATGGGTCCTGCGGGTCTGACCGTAGTTATCATCCGTGAAGACCTCGTCGGCAACGCCATGGACATCACCCCCACAATGTTCAACTACAAGACCCATGTAGACAATGGTTCTATGTACAACACCCCTCCGACCTACGGAATCTATATCTTAGGCTTGGTTCTCGACTGGATAAAGGATAAGGGCGGACTTGAAGCTATGGCCGAGCTCAACAAGAAAAAGGCTGAGCTTTTGTATAACTGTCTGGATAATTCCAAGCTCTTTAAGCCCACCGTTCAGGGCAAGGACCGCTCGCTTATGAACGTTCCATTCGTAACCGGAAGCGACGAGCTTGACGCTAAGTTTGTTTCCGAAGCCAAGAAGGCAGGATTTATCAACATTAAGGGTCACCGCTCTGTCGGCGGTATGAGAGCTTCCATCTACAACGCAATGCCTTATGAAGGCGTTGAAAAGCTCTGCGAATTCATAAGAAAGTTTGAGGCTGAAAATGTATAATATTTTAACTCTTAATAAAATTGCCGCCATCGGCACCGACAATTTCAACAAGGCTTATTATAACGTTGCCGATAACGTCAACAACCCCGACGCTATAATGGTTCGTTCGGCGAATATGCTCGACTACGAATTCAATCCCGAGCTTTTGGCCATCGCCAGAGCCGGAGCGGGCGTTAACAATATCCCGATAGACCGCTGCTCTGAAGCCGGTATCTGCGTGTTCAACACCCCCGGCGCAAACGCAAACGCCGTTAAGGAGCTTGTTATCGCCGGTATGCTCTTGGCTTCAAGAAAGGTAGCCAACGCCATCGACTGGGCAAAGACCCTTAAGGGTCAGGGCGCAGAGGTCGGAAAACTCGTTGAAAAAGGCAAGAGCCAGTTCGTAGGCCCCGAAATCATGGGCAAGACCCTTGGTATAGTCGGCTTGGGAGCTATCGGCGTAAAGGTAGCAAACACCGCTCTGTCTTTGGGCATGAAGGTTGTCGGCTACGACCCCTTCCTTTCAGTAACCGCCGCTTTGGGCTTGAAGCCGGGAGTAAAGGTTGTTAAGACCCTGCCCGAGGTTTATGCTGAGGCTGATTATCTGACACTCCACCTTCCCTGCAACGCCGAAACCAAAAACACTGTTTGTGCGGATTCCCTGGCCAAGATGAAGGATGGTGTAAGGATCCTCAACTTCGCCAGAGGAGAGCTTGTAAACTCCACTGATATAGTCGCGGCACTTGCTTCCGGCAAGGTTGCGGCATACGTCACCGACTTCCCGTCCGACGAGGTTATCGGGGTAGACGGCGTAACCGCCATTCCTCACCTCGGCGCATCCACCCCTGAATCGGAGGATAACTGCGCTTACATGGCTGCAATTGAGCTTATCGACTACATCGAAACCGGCAAGGTTCACAACTCTGTAAATCTTCCCGACTGCGAGCTTGCAAAGACCGCCGACCACTTGGTATGCGTTATCCACAAGAACGTGCCCTCCATGTTCTCCCAGGTAACCGCTATAATCTCCGGTACAGGCGCAAACATCGAAAGCGTTGCCTCCAAGTCCAAGAAGGACTGGGCATATACCATGCTTGATGTCACCGGCGACGTAAAGACCGCCTGCAAGGATATCGAAGCTATCGAGGGCGTTGTTAAGGTAAGAGTGCTTTAATTTCCTGATAATTAGATAGATTTACGGCTCTGCTGACTGATTTAGTCGGCAGAGCCGTTTTTAAAATCCGTCGGCGTAAGCCGACACCTCATCGCGCCGCAATGCGTGCATCACTTAATATTTTATAGTTTCGCCCGGCTTAACACTGATAACCTCATCCGACCGATACCAGTTACCGCGCGCCAGCCAGATTTCCTTAGCGGTGGGATTGTAAATCATTCTCGTTTCGGGACTAACAGAGTATTCAAGCGCCTGATATGCCTTGTGATACTCGCATATCTCAATATTGGTAGCAAACCATATCTGCTCCTTGTGCTCATTCATAAACTTTAAGAAGTTTTCGATGACCTCCCAGTTGTTGTCGTTGCGGAACTCGGCGGTGTGTCCCCAAAGATAGAACATACGCGGGTCGTCGGTGTCCATATCCACAAATTTCTGAGCTAATTCCATCAGCTTGGGGTTTTTATGATGTGCGGTTGCGAAGAGCCTCAGCCAATCCTCAGGCATACCGAAATCTTCACGGCAGCCAACGGTGCGGCAATACTTGATGCCGTTTTTGCGCAGTGCCTCAACTGCGGTATCGTTATAAGAGCCGTAGGGATAAGCCGCCCCGCGGACTACAATTCCGTACTGGGCTTCAAGATTAGCGCGGTCGGCGGAAATCTCATAGTTGAGCTCAGCTTCGGTAAGACGGGTGAAATCGCGGTGTTCAAGACCGTGAACGGCTATTTCAACGCCGTGAGCTTTGTATTCCTTGAATGCTTCGGTTTTTGTCATTCTCGGCCATCCGCCGTCCGGCTGGGTGCCCTCCTCGCGGTAGATGCCCGAGCTTACGTTGAAGGTTCCTTTAGCTCCGTACTTGTCCATAAGCTCCATCAGACGGATGTCGTCGAATAAGCCGTCGTCATAGCTCAATGTGACGGCCTTTTTAAGACCGCCCGGAAAACGCATTTTTAACATGATAATCACAACCCTTTCTGTAGATTTGAGGCGTTTTTGCGTAAGCAAAATTGCCGCCCGCCTCTCCGGCGGCAAAAGCTCAAATCTTGCGGGTGAATTTGCTTCCCAAAGAAAGAGTCCGTAAGGGCTCTTGATTGGCTGGAAGCATTTCACACGCTATCATCCTTTCAAAAATTTATTGACAATTATAGTTATATCGGATATTATAAGTATACAATATCGGGAAGATTTTTTCAACAGCAATTTCAGCTTTTGTTGATATTTTATGAGGTGAATTATGCAGGATTTGTTAAATATAATAGATACTCACTCCCACTATGATGACCCGCGCTTCGACGGCTTGCGTGATGAGCTTATAGCATCTCTTTTCAACAGGGGGATAAGCGGGATAATTCATGCCGCCGTGGACTTCAAATCGTGCGAATACGGCATTGCCGCCGCGAAAAGCTATGATAAGTATTACACCGCAGTAGGAATCCATCCCGAAAACCTCTATGACGCGCAGGGGGATTATATCGAGCGCTTAGAGGCGATGGCATCATCAGATAAAAAGGTGGTGGCAATAGGGGAGATAGGTCTTGATTACCATTACGAGGGCTACGACCGCGAGGCGCAGATTGACGCATTCCGCGCGCAGATATCCCTTGCAAATAAGCTTGACCTGCCGGTAATAGTCCACTGCCGGGACGCCGTTGGCGACTGCATGGACATCCTGTACGAGCTTAAACCCAAAGGGGTAATGCACTGCTTTTCCGGTTCGGAGGAAACCGCAAAAGAAGTCATATCGCTGGGGATGTATATAGGCTTCACAGGCGCGCTGACCTTTAAAAACTCCAAAAAGGCGCAAAGGGTGGCAGCTTCGCTTCCTATAGACCGTCTTCTTTTGGAGACTGACTGCCCCTATATGGCGCCCGAGCCTTTCCGCGGCAAGACCTGTGATTCCTCCATGATTCGCTTCACCGCTCAAAAGGCGGCAGAGCTTAAAGGCATGGATGTCGCTGAGCTTCTAAAGCATACGAAAGAGAACGCCGAAAGGCTGTTCGGGATATGAAAAATTACGGCCTGAGAGCTTGATTTCTCAGACCGTTTTTCTTTTATCGGCATTACCACCGCTTCATATTCCTCTCGAATTTTTCTGTATATGACTGCTTCAATTCCTCTGCTGAGATTCCGTAGCAGAGCAGCACGTCATTAAAATACATCAGAACATCGGCAAGCTCCTCGGTAAGCTCTTTCCTCAAATCAGGCTCGGCAGACGCTTTTTTGCCGCCGTTTTTCTTGACGATATCGATCACCTCGCCGATTTCGCCTATCATCCAGAGCAGCTTGTGCTTTCCTGCCTCAGGCGTGATGGCTTCCCATTTGTCTTTATATTTATCCTGAAGCTGTCTCTGCATTTCAAGCATTTCATTTATACCGAAGTCCATGATGTAATTTCCTTTCCGTGATTACTCAGCGCCGTTCTGCTTCTTGCGAAGTATATCAACGGTGTGATGTGATGCGCCCACCAAATCCTGCCTTTCGCAGGTGGAAAGATGGTATTCGACCCACTTTGCAAAGGTATCCCTGTCCATGCTGTCAACCAATTCCCGTATATAAAGCGTGGAGCCGTCCGCAGCGACAAGCTTGATTCTTTCCACCGGGACAGCCTTGTCAAGCTCCGCGATTTCCTCGGTGCGGATAAGCTCGAATATCTCCGAAGGCTCGCTTATGCAGTGCCAGTCGTCGGTCACCATGCCGTTATCAAGCGTCTTTTTAAGATTATCCCGCATAAAGACATACTGAATAATCGTAGGCTCATTCATGCAGTAGGCGACAAGGATATATCCGCCCGGCTTGGTGACCCTGACCGCCTCGGATAAGGCAAGGATTTTATCCTCTTTAGTATAAAGATGATACATCGGTCCTAAAAGTAAGGTCAAGTCAAAGGAATCATCCCCCAAAAAGGATAAATCCACCGCATTTCCCTGAATAACCGTGATATCTTCGGAGCCGTCCAGCTTGCCTTTGAGAACCTCGATGTTGTGCTCTATAAGCTCGACAGCAGTGACGGAATAGCCCTCCTTAGCCAGAGAAATGCTGTACCGCCCTGTTCCCGCGCCGATTTCGAGGATAGAAGCGCTGCGGTTATCCCCGAGACAATCATGTATGTATTTCTGAGTGGTGATGTACTCCACCTGACCGTGCTGTAATATAAGCCTGCCGTCTTCATCGTAGCTGTTGTAGAAGGTATCTAAGAAGTTCATGGGGATTTCTCCTTTCAATGCGATGATATTGGCTATATTTTAGCATGATAGGGGAGGGATGTTAATAAAAAATGCCGCATAAGCGGCGAGAAAGACGAAGCCTGCAATATTAAAATCCATTGCCCGCGTTTCACCGCAGTGAAATGCTTGATTCCTCACTTATTCACTATTCACTATTACTTTTTACCTCCAAAAATTCCAAATGCGTATAACCGAACTTAGTGAATAGTGAGTAGTGAATAGTGAAAAAGTAATAAGTAAAAATCCCAAACGCTTACGCATTTGGGATTTTTGGTGACCCGTACGAGAATCGAACTCATGTTTCCGCCGTGAAAGGGCGGTGTCTTAGCCGCTTGACCAACGGGCCGCTGGTGGCTGTAACTGGATTTGAACCAGTGACACTTCGGGTATGAACCGAATGCTCTAGCCAACTGAGCTATACAGCCGTTTCGTTATGAGACTTACTTATTATAGTTAAAAGTTTGCGGTTTGTCAAGCCCTTTTTGAAAAATTTTTTAAAAAAACTTTATTTATTGCGCTTTTGCCGCTTGACAACTGCCTTTTAACGGCATTATAATATATAGTGCTGATTTGTAAGTATTCAGCAGACAATTTTGGGATCAGTATTGTAATGAAGGGAAATATATTTGTAACTGCCGAAGCTTTTTGCGGTTTGCGGCGGATATGAAAGGATATAAATTTGATATGAGCGTAAACGGTTCAGATAAAAACTGGGGCGATATCGGAAAGGATATTCGCGACGCAGTTTCCGACTCTTTGCGCACCGGTGATTTCTCCGACTTCGGAGAGAGCATCAGTGACGCTGTTGCGGACGTTATCGACGGCATTGCTGGCATTTTCGGTGCGGAATACATCCCGCCGAAGAGCGCGTCAAGCCAAGACCCCGGTACGGATACAGGTGCGGGTAAGAGTACGTCCGCGGCACCTAAAAATCCATCCTCCAACGCGGACGAAAGCTATACCGACAGGTGGATAAGGGAAAACGGCGAACAGCGCGCAGCTGCCGCAAGGCAAACCGAGCTTGCACGTGTTCAGCAGAAAAGGACGATAATCCCGTTTAACCGTATAGGCAATGTTTCGGGAACACTTATGCAGGTGTTCGGCGGAATAGGAATAGGCGTTTTCACGGCGATGTTTCTGGTACTGAAGCTTGCCTCAGCCGTGACCGAATTTGCTTTGTTCGGGGGAGCGGGAACAGTCTGCCTTGTGGGTGCGATTCTGTCCCTGCTGGCGGTTATATCCGGAAAGAACAAGAAAAAGCGGCTTGCAAGGGCGGAAAGATATGCGCGAATCTGCGGAAAGAACCGCTACTGCAATATCGACGAGCTTGCAATGCACGTAAACTCCACTCCGAAGGCGGTTTTAAAGGACATTAAAAACATCCTGCGAATAGGCTACTATCCGCAGGGACATCTTGACAAGAGCGGCACCTGCTTGATGCTTGATGATAAGATATATAACGAATATCTCGCCATGGAAAAGGTGCGTATGGCATCTCTTCCGGATAAGTCGGCAGATAAGAAGGCTTTGCCGGCTGCTGAACCGGCTGTTAAGGATTCATCGGAAAAATCCGAGCTCGATGAAATGATGGCTGAGGGCAGGGACTGCATAGCCAAGCTTCGCCAAATGAACGACAATATCCCCGGCGAGGAGATATCGCTGAAGCTCTTCCGCCTTGAAAATCTTCTTAAGGATATCTTCGACCGCTTAAAGGAGCATCCCGAACAGCGCGAAAAGATGAAAAAGTTTATGGACTATTACCTGCCGGTCACATTAAAACTGGTGGGTGCATATGAGGAGTTTGATTCCTTAAGCGTTCAGGGGGATGACATCGTCGAAGCCAAGAACGAGATAGAAAAAACTCTGGATACTATAAACGACGCATTTGGTGAGCTTCTGGAAAGACTTTTCAGAGATACCGCCTTCGACGTCACTACTGACGCTCAGGTACTGCAAACCATGCTCGCTAAGGACGGTCTTACCGGTAAAAATCAGTTCGATAAAAAATAAATAATTCACAGGAGGAAGCGCAATGACCAATTTAGACGATATGTTGAATCAGACTCCTACCCTCACGCTTGAGGGTTTAGAGCCGGAAAAGCAGGAAACGACCGAGGTTAAGAATGCCATTATGGCTCCCGAAACCGTCGCAAAGGACGTTGTTGAGAGCATGAAGGCTGACCTTACGCCTGAAGAGCAGAAGATGGTCGATGATTTTGCACAGCAAATCGACATAACCAACACTCAGCAGATTCTGCAGTATGGCGCAGGCTGTCAGAAAAAGATAGCTGATTTTTCTGAAACCGCTCTTAGCAACGTACGCACCAAGGACATGGGCGAAATAGGAGAGATGCTGGTCGACGTTGTCGGAGAGCTTAGGGAGTTCAACGACGATGAGGATTCCAAGGGCTTTTTGGGCTTCTTCAAAAAGAATGCCAACAAGCTTTCGAGCTACAAGGCAAAGTACGATAAGGCGGAGGTCAATGTTTCAAGAATAAGCACCGCTTTGGAGGGTCATCAGGTCACGCTTTTGAAGGATATTGCAATGCTCGACAAGCTTTACGATATCAACCTGAACTACTTCAAGGAGCTTTCCATGTACATCCTTGCAGGAAAGCAGAAGCTTAAGATTGCGCAGGAGGAAGAGCTTCCCAAGTTCATAGAAAAGGCTGAAAAGACCGGTCTGCCTGAGGATGCTCAGTTCGCCCGCGATTTTTCCGAGATGTGCTCTCGCTTTGAAAAGAAGATTCACGACTTGGAGCTTACAAGAATGGTATCACTTCAGATGGCTCCCCAGATCCGCATGATTCAGAACAACAACGTTGTTATGAGCGATAAGATTCAGTCCACACTGGTTAACACCATCCCTCTTTGGAAGAGCCAGATGGTCATTGCAATAGGTCTGAGCCATTCAACCGAAGCCGCCGCCGCTCAGAGAGCTGTAAGCGATGTCACCAACGAAATGCTCAAAAAGAACGCCGAGGCTTTGAAGCTTGCCACTGTTGAGACGGTTAAGGAGAGCGAGCGCGGAATAGTCGATATAGAAGCGCTTAAGGCGACGAATCAGACTCTTATATCCACCCTTGACGAGGTTATGAAGATTCAGAAGGACGGCAAGGAGAAGAGAGTTGCCGCAGAAGCTGAGCTTACACGCATTGAAAATGAGATGAAGCAGAAGCTTTTGGAGATTAGTCAGCAGTAATATATTACTTTCCATAAAGTTTTCGCCGCACCTGCCGGGATTTTGTCCTGATGGGTGCGGCGAATTTTTTGTTTAGGACTATGGGTTGATTGGGTAAACGGGGTTTGTTGTGGCAGCGAGTGTGTGTATACTAATCTTCGTTTGAAATGATTCCAAAAGGCAGGCACAAAACCGCTATACGATGGGATTTTGCTCCCTGCGTGGAGCGACAAGGGCTGCTCGCCCTTGACCTCGCAAGGACTGTCGCCCTTGACCAGTTAGCGCTTTGCGGAGCGGCTTAAATCGCCACTATTCCGGATTCTCCGAAAAATACAAATCAAAACCGTTCTTATCAAAGAAGTTCAGTGCCTTATCCAGCTTCAAGCCATACACATAATGTTTAACCTTCGAATCAGACGCTGTATATATCACCGCCGTACAGGTCCCTGACATATGCTGTGGGATGCTCTGCCGTATAACCACCTTGGTTATTCTATCCTTCGGCGCAATAACAGTATGGAAGCTGTAGAGCTTAGCATAGCTCATAATTATGTGACCGTCGGTCATGCCGATTCCGGTTATGAAAAGAGAGAGGGTCTTGACCACCGCAAGCCATATGGCAGGGATCTCCGCGATGACAACAGCAGTCACTGCAACCGAATGCCATGACGGCAGAAAGATTTCGACTGCCCCGAATATCGCCAGCGGTATCAGCGCCCACACTATCGGCCAGAAGTAGAATCCGCCGTATCCCCGCGGTGAGGGGCGAAGCTGTATTTTGGGATGAGGATAGTCAGGGAAGACCTCGGAAATCGTGCCGTTTATCTCCTTGGCGGTGGTAATGGGCATTATCACCGAAAGCTCCGACCTGCCGGTTGAACCATAGCCGGAGCAGTGGCAATGCAGGCTTGAAATATTGAACACCTTGGCGACGAAATTCTGCTTAAGGTCGATATAATTGACCCTGTTCAGCGATATTATATGCCGGTTTTTGGCAAAAAGACCGCTTTTGATGTATATAGCATCGGGGCACTTGGTTAAAATATAGTCCCAGAAGTAAAAGATATTTGTCACAAACGAGATAAGCCAGCTTGCAATTATGACTATGGATATACCCGCCGCAATCGGAGGAACGATTTTTGCCGCCCGATTGGCGAACTCACTCAGGGTGTCGAGGATAAGCCGCGTCTCAACCTCTCGGTCGAATACCTGCCACGTCTCAACTATAAAGGCGACTGCAACTGCAACACCCGAAAGGGTAGAGGAGGCGATTATCGAGAAAATAAACAGCCGCAGCTTATTCGGTGAGATGGAGTAGTTCAGGCTTTTGACCCGGGTGTTTTTCATCGAGGCATATAGCCTGTCAGCGTCCGAGCGCTTCATGACAAGGGTGATGTCCGCCTTGTCGAAAATTCCGGCGTTTGTGGCGATATACACCTTTGCCGCGCCCACCATTTTGTAAAATAGATTCTGCTTTATACTCAGCGTAGAAATCTCACTGTAATAAACAGTGTCCTCAGTGACGGCTACAAGCCCTTTCTTAACTATAATGCGCTCCGAATTGAACCGAAATGTCACGCTCATAAGCCTTATCCACGCGAAGGCTATTATCGCCGCCAGAACGATAAGGTCCAGCCATGTGCCCCGAATCCATACCCTGAAGGCGTCGACGTTGAACGAAAGGGAATAAAGGCTTCTTACAAGAGGGATGATAAGAAGCCAGAAATAGCGGGTGGTATAGGAAAACAGCTTTATAAAATGCTGCTGTCCGGTGCGTTCGCCTGACATCCTTATCCCTCCTTGTATAATTACTTGCAGTATAATCAAATATAAAATTATCTTTCTGTTATCTTGGCATGAAGCAGATTTGTGATATCATCGCAGTCGGTAGTCCTTAAAAACGGCAGGATGATTGTTCCGCCCAGCCCGCGTATCAGGATAAAATTGAATCCCGAAAAGCTGCTCAGGGGAAGTGATATCCGTGTGACATACTGCACCGCGGACATCTTCATAAACTCGCGTTTATAGAAAAATATGCCGGTGTGCAGAGAGATTTCTGCGCCGGAGATGTATATAACCGTCCTGCGGAAGTAGGAAGGCAGGATAATAAATCCGAAAAGCACCCCCAGCGCCCAGAATAAACAAATCAGAACTATCATAAGTATTCTAAAGGAGACAAGGTATATGCGTATCCCGATTGTCAAAACGGCGCAGAGTGCTAAAATTGTAAGCTTTATAATGGTCAGCGCCGTGCTTTTGGGCAGATATTTCCTCATGGCTTCTCCTTTCATTTATTTAGGGATGGTGGACTGTGTTTGTAAGACTTATAGATTTTATGTCGGAAGCGGTGTGGAGTATTCCCACCGTTGCGCTTATTGCCCTGACCGGGCTGTGGTTTACTTTCAGGATGAGATGCCCGCAGATATCATCCTTTAAAGAGATGATATGCGCACTGCGAAAAAACCTCTTTTCAGGAGGAAAGCGCCGCGCAATTGAATCGATCTCAACCGCCCTCGCCGCGACCGTTGGCACCGGGAGCGTAAGCGGGGTTGCGACTGCTTTGACCATCGGCGGACCAGGAGCGATATTCTGGCTTTGGATCTCGGCTTTTTTGGGGATGGCTGTTGCGTATGCCGAGGGTGTTTTAAGTATAAAGTATAGAGACGGCAAAAAAGGCGGAATAATGTATGCTATCTGCAACGGCTTGAAAGAACCCTTTGCCGCAGCGGTCTATGCGGCGTTCACGCTGCTTGCATCCTTCGGAATGGGAAGCATGGCTCAGACCAACGCCGGCGCTCAGGCGATGAGCTCGGAATTCTCGGTTCAGCCGGTTATAATAGGGACTATATTTGCAATAGTCGCCGCGCTATGCGTATTTTCAAGGCGGGATTTTACCGGCAAGGCTTGCTCGGTTTTTCTGCCCATGCTGTCGCTTGCCTATATATGCGTGACGCTTTGGGTGATAACCGTCAACTATAAAAGCATACCGTCGGCTTTTGAAAGTATTTTTTCGTCGGCGTTTGGCATAAGACCTCTTACCGGAGGAGCTGCGGGATATGCCGTAAAACAGGCGATATCTACCGGCTTCAAGCGGGGAATCTTTTCAAATGAGGCGGGTCTCGGCACGACTGCCGCTATTCACGCCGAATCGGAGGGGATATCCCCGCACGAGCAGGGTCTGATGAATATGTTTGAGGTCATAACCGATACGTTTATAATATGCACCCTAACGGCGCTTTGTATTCTTACATCGGGAGCGCAAGGCTCAGGCGCGGACGGCGCAGAGCTTGTGACGACCGCCTGTAAAACCGCTTTCGGGGATATCTCCGGAAAGATTGTAGCTATAAGCATCTGCGGCTTTTCGCTGGCAACGGTTATGGGATGGTCGAAAATCGGTCTGGGTGCGGCGGATTATCTCGGCGGAAAGGTCAGGATAGCCTTGTATAAGCTTGCATACGTTGCGGCGGCGTTTGCGGGGAGCGTTATCAGCCTTGACACAGTTTGGAAGATAAGCGATATCTTCAACGGCATGATGATTTTCCCCTGCACCATTGCGCTGATACTTCTGCGAAAGGAGATAGTAAGGGCAAAGGATGATGGTTATATCCGTCCAGTTGAGCCGAAGCCGTTCTCCCCGCGCTCGGAATCTGGAAGCTCGTCCGATTCGCAGACCCCCGGGAAGATTACCGGGGTGACAACGATTTGTGCAAACCGTTCGCCCGGCTCGAAGGTATAGGGCTTTGAGCCATGGTTGATGATTGGCACAAGGATCTCCCCACGGTAATCGGAATCGATAACTCCGACCGAGTTTGAAAGGGTAAGCCCGAATTTTCTGCCCAAGGATGAGCGGATGAATACCAAAAGTACAACATCCTCCCGTTCAGGATAACAGGCTATGCCGCAGGGGATGGTTACGATTTCGCCGGGGTTAATAGTAATCGGAGCGTCCGAGCAGACGCATAAATCCAAGCCCGCACTTGTCGCCGTCGCTGATTTGGGAATGACGGCGTTATCGCGGAGCTTTTTGAAGGTCAGCTTCATGTTAATCATGCCTTTCGCTTTGTTTTAAAGATATGAAATGTGACATCAAAGAGCAATGTATCAATTGTAAAAAAATTAAAAAGGTTCGCTCACCTTCCTTAAAGGCGGCGGGGTCGAGGGGCAGAGCCCTCGTCGCGCTCCGCAGAGCGCGAAATTCCCTGCGCAAGCGAAACGCAGGAGGTGGGAAGCACTAATTCCGGCCTTGACGGCCGAAATAAGTGCAAACAGTCCAGTGGACTGTTTTACCGTGGGAGACGGTAGGCGAAGCCTAACGATTCCCTCAGCCGGGGGTCTCCCGATGGGCGCATGAAGTGCGTCCATCCATGCACAAACTATATATTATTACAAAATCAAAGTTTCACATCAAACTTTGACATAAAGAAATTATTCAATTCCTCTATAATAAAGCCCGCGGGTAAACTCTCCCTCCGGCTTGGCACCGTTCTTATAGTCATTGAGAACGTTTTTAACCTGCGCCGGAGTCTCAGTCGTGAAGTACAGAATCCCATAATCAAGATTAAAATCGCGAAGCTTATCTGAAAGCCAAAGCGTTTTGGAATTGAGAAGTTCGTAATACCCAAGCTCCTTGCGGCACAAAACCGGGAATTTTGCCCCGGTGCGGTCGACAACTGAGTGGGTGCAGTTTTTGCATCCCACTTCGGCGTTTATCGGGCAGTTGACCGTGAGCATCAGCGGAAGTCTTCCGTAAACAACAGCACCGGTTGGAACGGGAGCGGCAATAGCTCCTGCCTGAAACGCTTTAAGCTCGAACGAAAGCGTGAGCGCTTCAAGCCCGGCTTGGGCGTATTCGTACGCCGAAACCGAGTTGGTTATGTTCAGCCCGAACCCGCCTATAGCTTTAAGCCCAAGCTCCTGTGCTATGACTATATGCGCGGGATTGGTGGCTTCAATCGTATCAAATCCCATGCTATTAGCGGCTTTGATTTCGGATATCACTCTATCCTCGTCAAATGTAAACCGGGGCAGGGAAAGCACTGCCTTTTCCTTGGGCAGACCTGCCTGTGCATACGCTCCCGCCTGAGAAAGCGGGATGATCACCCTTGCAGCCTCGCTGACATCAACAAGCGATAGCTGCGAGACTGACTGAACGCTTACCCATAGCTCGGGATATTTGAGATTTAGCGTCTTCGGTCTCGCCAGAAACATATTTTCCGGCGAAAAACTCTTTATTTTTGTGAGACTATCCGTCCGAGCTTCGTCCAAAGCGATGGCGGCCCTGCGGCGAAGCGAATTGAGCGATGAAAGCGGAATCATCAGCCCGCTGTCCATGTATATGTCAAGATTATCAAGATAATAAAGGCTTCCGCCCAGCTTGGAAAGCTGAGCTTTAATGACATCCTCACCGGTGGGGCGATTGATCGCCTTTTCGGGGATGTCTCCCTCTATAACAGCCGAGTATTCGCCGCTTTTGGCAGATAGTGTGCAGGCTTCGCCGTCATGTGCCGTAAATTCAAGGCTTAAGGGGAATTTCGCCGGTTCTTTTTTGTAAAGCTCATGCAGCGAAGGCAGAACTCCGCTTGCGGATACAACATCCTCCTTAGTCCTTGCGCCGAACATTGCCTTTCCCAAGCTTCCTGTATAATAGCCTTCGGTAAAGCCGCTTCTTGAGAATACCGCTTTCAGCGAATCCACACTGTAATCCTTGCCGTCGAGCGAGCGGCGCAAAGCATCTGTCGCGGCGGCGACGTATTCCGGGCGCTTCATTCTGCCCTCAATTTTTAAGGATGATACCCCTATATCGCTCATTTCGCAGGCATGGTCTATTATGGACATATCCTTAAGCGAAAGGGCATATTTATCCTGAGCTTTTCCCACAGCGGAGAAAGGAAGCCTGCACGCCCCTGCGCACAAGCCCCTGTTTGCTGAGCGGGTGCCTATCATGGCGCTTAAATAGCACTGCCCCGAAACCGACATACAAAGCGCACCGTGAACAAAGGCTTCTACTTCTATTCCCTGGCGGCAGAGCTGAGCGATTATATCCCTTGGAAGCTCCCTTGAAACAACTGCCCGCTGATATCCGCGGCGCTTCGCCCATTTCATTCCGGCTTGCGTGTGAAGCGTAAGCTGGGTGGAAGCGTGAACCGGCATATCCGGGCAGGCTGATTTTACTATATATAGCACCGCTTCGTCCTGAACGATAAGACCGTCCATTCCGATTTCACAGGCGAAAGCGATTTCCTGCGCAAGCTCTTCAAGCTCGCCGTCTAAAACGCAGGTGTTTATCGCCTGATATGCCAAAGCACCGTATCTGTGGCAGAGCTTCACGGCCTCACGCAGTTCATCGCGGTCGAAATTCTTGGCATTGTGACGGGCGGAAAACTTTTTCCCTCCGAGATAAACAGCGTCTGCTCCGCACCTTAAAGCGGCTGTTAAGGCTTCAAAAGAGCCGCAGGGAGCCAAAAGCTCGGCGCGGTTATCTTTTAACATTGTTCGAGATAATCTGCGCGGGCTTAGCGTCCTTCTGTGCCGGCTTAGTTTCGCTCTGAGCAAGCGCCTCTTCAAGCTCGGATATCCTTTTCTGGAGCGCGCTTATTTCCTTTTTTGCCGAATCTGCCTTCTGGCGGGATTTGTCCGCCGAGGTCATGTATTCGCCGAGCTGCAAACGGATATTGTCGGCGTTTTCACTTGCCTTGGCGGCTTCGTCCATAGCGTCGAGCGCAGCTAATATAGCAACGTCTATTCCGCTGAGCGTTTTGCTTTCGGAAAGCATTTCGTTCATTTTAGAATCGAGCTTCCCGGCCAAATCCTGAGTGTATTCGGTGGAGTTTTCGGTTATAAGGGTATACTCTCTTCCGATAATTCGTACTTTTACACGGTTTTCCATCATATTTTTCCTTTCATTATAAAAGTTTATTCCTGTTCTATCAGCGCAAAATACTCTTTTATTTCCGTCTTGAATTCAGGGTCAACACTGAAATATCCGTTATCCGCCCATGTTCCCTTGGGCATTCTGTAGGTGGCAGGGGAGCGGGATATCTCCAAAAGATGCTCATAAGCCGGCTTGACTTCCTTAAAGCTCCGCGAGGTTATATCCGTATCGGAATTGTTGAATATTGTGTTGAATATATTTGTAAGGTTGTTTGTTATCTCCTCGGCGTTGGTTAAAAAGCCGGAATTGATAATTGAAGCACCCAGCTCGCCGACCGCCTGTACTTTGGTTTTTTCGCCGTCGGTGTATAGGGGATATGTCAGGATTCTTCTGATATCGTCCCCCCACAGCGTCCTTGTCGCTGCGCCTTGAGAGAAGCTGGTAAGCTCACCGGTTTCCTCATTTTTGTAATACAGCTCTTCCGGGAAGGTATAGCTGCTCGTTCCGCCGGTGTACTCTACAAGAGCCTTAAAGCCCTCGTTGGATATCTTGATATATTTGTCGCATTCTATGTCAAAAGCGTTTTCGACTGCGGCCTTAAGATAGGACATTCCGCCGCTTTCAAAAAGCTGGGCGATTGTGCCGGAAGTTCCCCCGACATCAGACAGAGTGTATTTTGACACAGGGACTATTTTAACACTTCCCTCGTCCGGCAGAACCCTTATAACCGCCATGCCGTTGATGGTTTCGCCCTGAGCGCCGACGAACAGGATGGTTTCGCGGGCGTAGGAGTAATCCTCCTCTTCGGCTTCGCCGCTGTTTTCGGTGCTTGATGCAAGCTCCTCCTGAGCCTTTTTCTTTGCCGGCTGGGTGACGAAGATATCCAAAAGCATTACTGCGCAGCTTCCGAAAATAACCAAGCATATGAACATTGTGGCTACATATACCACCAAAACGTTTATTTGTGAGCTTTTCTTTTTTTGTGTTGACATACCGTTCCTCCGGTTATAAAGGCATTGCTTTTCGCTCGCCTTAAATGTGTTGCAATTTTTTTGATATTGGTATATAATATATGCAAAAGTTATAGATCAAGAATATCATCCGATGAATTTATGCTGAGGATATCCGTTTTTATACCCATTCTTTCAGCGTATCGAAGGGTGCTGCCGGTTCCGCTTTGCATATTGCTTACAGCGCCGATGACCAGCGAGCTGTGGTCGACCATATACATATTCCTGTCAAAATAGCAGCGGGGATAGTAATTTTCGGAAATGTATATCATCTTATCGGCATAGTCAGTTATTGTGCTGTAATTCCACAGGTCGGAGCCTGAAAGCCTGTTCATCTCTTTTTTGAACGGAGAAACCCCTATAAGCTTCAGCCCGGGGTGGGTTATTCCAAGACTTAAAACGGCGAGTGCACACCATGTGTCCACCCCTTTTGCCATGCCGGTGATAAAGGTGGTGTAGCCGTTTTTTACAGCGTCGCACACTTTTGAATAAAGCATACTTTTGATCGCATTGGTTTTAAGCCTGTCAGTTTCGTCAAAAGGGAAGCCGGATGGTCGATGTCCTGTAAAGCAGGCGGTTTTCTGTATATCAAGCAGAAGTCTTGCTTCTGATATAAGCTCCAATTCTGAGCAAATCTCCGCTTCCTGCTGAAATATCATGATATAACCATCCTTTTTGGTAGATTTATCGGTAGATATATCTATAGATTTATAAAAAGCCTTTTCATATATAAAAATAATACCATAAAAACCTCGCCATTTCAAGAGAAATTTGATTACAAATCGGATATTTTAAGCAAACGAGTAAAAATACATAGAATCAGTGGGAGGCAGAGCCTTGATAAATCAGAAAGAGCTGAAAAGAGCATGGGCGGAAATCCATTTAGACCGCCTTAAAAGAAACGTTGAAAAGTGCCGCGGGCTTATAAGCGAACCCTGTGAGATGATGTGCGTAGTCAAAGCCAACTGCTACGGTCACGGAATAGAAAAAATAATACCCTGCTTGCAGGATGAGGCGGGCATAGACTGGTTTGCGGTATCAAATCTTATAGAGGCGATACAGCTGAGGGAATTGGGAGTTACCGGTGAGATACTTATTTTGGGCTACACCCCTCCCCAGAACGCGCCCGAGCTTGTGGAGTATGACATCATACAGGCAGTGACCGAATACAGCTACGCCTGCGAGCTTTCAAAAAACTGTCCTGTCAAGGAAAAAATAAGAGTTCACATAGCCGTTGATACCGGCATGACAAGAATAGGGGTAAGAGCCCCCGGTGTCGGCGGCATATGCGACGAGATTCAGAAGATAGTCAGGCTGCCAAGCATTGAAACGGAGGGGATTTTCACCCATCTGAGCGTTGCCGACAGCGCTGCGCAGGATGATATAGAGTTCACCAAGCGGCAGATAGAGCTTGTCTGCGCGGTAAAGCAGGAGCTTAATAGCCGGCTTGTTATAGTTAAGCGTCTGCACTTCCTCAATTCTGCCGGGGCGGCGTATCACTTCGATTCAAGGAGTGACCTTGCGCGCTTCGGAATAATGCTTTACGGTCTGCACCCCAACAGCGCACTTAAGCTTCCGGTGGAGCTTGAACCGGTGATGGAGCTGAAAGCGGCGGTATCCCAGGTTAAAACGGTGGAAGCGGGCGTAAGCGTAAGCTACGGCAGGACGTATGTCACCGACAGGGAGACGCGCATAGCAACTGTTACTATAGGCTATGCCGACGGCTACCCAAGGCTTCTTTCGGGCAGGGCAAGCGTTATCATAAGGGGACGCAAAGCCCCGATAATAGGAAGAGTCTGCATGGATCAGCTTATGATAGACGTAAGCGGGATTCCCGATGTTGCCGAGGGGGATGTTGTCACCCTTTTCGGAACGGACGGTGAGGAGCGCATAACAGCCGACGAGCTTGCGGATATCTACGGAAGCATCGGGTATGAGATAGTATGCGGGATAAGCCCGAGGGTGCCGAGAATATTTATTAATTAAGCTGCCGTATCGCCTGTAGGTGATGATTTTATGATTGCCGCCAAAGCGGCAAAGGGAAAAAAGCCGCTTATCCTGCAATCTTTTTTCACTTTTTAGCAACTTTTTTGCGTTTGCCCCTTGATTTTTCCGAAAAGTGTGTTATACTATTGTTAATAACTCTTAATGAAAGGCTGGAATTTGGTTCCGGTCTTTTGTTTTTAAAATGAAAGGGATGATTTTGTGGCTGACAGTAAGGTGGTCTCGGCGGTAAGGGAGCTTGCCCAGCCGCTCTGTGATGAGCTTGGTCTTTTCCTGTGGGATGTCAGGTTTGAAAAGGAGGGCGCGACTTGGTATCTGCGGGTGATCATTGATAAGGACGGCGGCATAAATATTGACGATTGCGAAGCCCTGCACCGCCCGTTAAACGACCTGCTCGATGAAACCGACCCGATACCTCAGCAGTATGTTTTTGAGGTAAGCTCGCCTGGTCTCGCGCGGGAGCTGCGGCGACCCGAGCATTTTGAGGTCTGCATAGGCGACCCGGTAAGAGTTCGCTTCATCCGCCCAAGAAACGGCGAGAAGGAGATAATAAGGACCCTTTCGGGGTATGATAAGACATCCATCACCTTAACGGATGATAACGGAGCCAGCGAGGATGTTGAGCTGTCCGAGTGCGCGTTCGTCAAGCTTTATGACGACGGCGATTTGTTTTAGCTATTAATGATTTCAATATAAGAAAGGAATGGTTACGACATTATGAACAAGGTAAACAAGGAATTTTTTGAGGCGCTCAGGGGATTGGAGCTTACCAGCGGCATATCTCTTGAAGCGCTTATAGAAAGGATAAAGCAGGGAATATTAAAGGCTGTTAAGAGGGACTATCCAGAAACCGAAAACGTCCGCATTGATATCGACCCGGATAAGCAGGAGTTCGGAATGTGCCTTTTAAAAACGGTAGTAGAGGGCGAGCCGGAAGACCCGGCAAATGAAATCAACATTGAAGAAGCAAGAACATATAATGAAAGACTTGTTGTAGGCGACGCCTGTGAGATTCCGCTTTCACCCGCCAAGTTCGGAAGAGTAGCGGCATCAAGCGCAAAGCAGTCGATTCGCTCCGATTTGAAGCAGTTCGAGCGCGACAGGCTTGTAGCCCAGTATAAGGATAAGGAGCACGAGCTTGTTTCCGCAACCGTCCAGAAGGTCGAGCCGGTGACAGGCAACGCAATACTTCTTATCGACAAGGATGAGATATACTTCCCCAAGGCAGAGCAGATTCCCGGGGAGGAGCTTAAGGCGGGGGATATTATAAAGGTATACGTCGTCGGAGTTCTCAACCCCGACAAGAAACCCTCAGTAAAGGTTTCAAGAACCCACCGCGATTTCGTTAAGAGGCTGTTCGAGCTGGAAGTTCCCGAGATTTACGACGGCACAGTCGAAATCAAGGCGGTATCCCGCGAGGCTGGCTCTCGAAGCAAGATAGCAATAGTAAGCCACAACCCCGATGTTGACGCTATAGGTGCCTGCATAGGTCCCAAGCGTTCAAGAATCACCGCTATAGTCGGGGAGCTTAACGGAGAAAAAATCGATCTTATAAGCTACAGCGAGGATGACGCCGAGTTTATCGCAAAGGCACTTTCACCGGCAGAGGTAGTTAGTGTTACCCTTGCGGAAGACGGCACCAAGACAGCTTCTGTCATAGTTCCTGCAAACCAGCTTTCGCTGGCGATAGGCAACAAGGGTCAGAACGCCAAGCTTGCCGCCCGCCTTACCGGATACAAGATCGATATATCCGCAAAAGAAGATGGTTAGTAAGAAAAAAATTCCGGTTCGCACCTGCTTGGGCTGCGGTGAGCCTAAGGAAAAAAGAGCGCTGATAAGAATTGTGCGGACACCGGATGGGGAAATTTTAGTCGACCCGACCGGCAAAAAATCCGGAAGGGGAGCATATATCTGTCCGAATGCGGAGTGTCTGGTGAAGGCTAAAAAGGCCAAACGGCTGGAAAGAGCATTTGAAACAGCCATCCCGGATGAGATATATGCGCGGCTTGAAAACGATTTAAAGGGCGGTGGCGAAAATGTCTGACATAAAAGGACTTATAACCATCTGCCTGAAAGCCGGAAAGCTTGTTATGGGAATGGATGAGGTAAAAGGCGCCTGCCGCTCAGGTAAAGCGTGCGGGGTTATAACTGCAGAGGGGATATCCCCGAAGTCTTTTAAGGAGATAGCCTTCACCTGCGCCGAAGAGGGCGTACCGCTATATAAAACCGATATGACGATGGACGATATGGGAACGGCCTTGGGAAAGGTCTACGGCATTATAGCCATAGCCGACAAGGGATTTATGAAGGCGGCCGCCAAGAAGCTCACACCAGTCAGGCTGGACGATACTTATTGATTAAACGATCAAGAAACATAAGGAGTATACTGCCTATGATTACAAAATACAAATTAAGCGACCTTGCAAAGCATTTGAAGCTTGCCCCGCAGGAGATTATCGACTGTCTGGCGGCAAAATACGGAGTTAAGAAGGCTTCGTCCTCGCTTGCGCCGGAGGAGACCAATTATGTTCTGGAATACTTCACTCAGCACAATCAGGTCGAGAGCTTTGACGGCTATTTCGCCTACAGACCGGTGAGAAAGCCCAAGACAAAGCCTGCACCCAAGCCGGAGGTAAAAGCCGAGCCTAAGTCTGAACCTAAGCCTGAGCCGACGGTATCTGCCAAGGCGGAACCCAAGCAGGAGGTTAAGCCCGAACCTAAGCCGGAAGTTAAGGAAGAGCCTAAGCCCGAAGTTAAACCCGAGCCTAAAGCTGAAACCAAACCGGAGCCAACAGTGTCCGTTAAGACAGAACCAAAGCCTGAGGTAAAGCAGGAGCCCAAGCCGGAGGTTAAGCCGGAATCTAAGCCTGCACAAACGGCACCTGCTAAGTCGGAACCGACGGTATCTGCCAAAGCAGAACCCAAGCAGCAGGACAATCAGGATAAGGGTGCAAAGCCCCGCCATGAGGATAAGAAAAAGCCCGCCAAGAAGCAGGACAGGGGCGAAAGAGTTCAGCTTGTCACCAACACAACATCCTCCTCGTCATATGATTCCGGCGAGAAGAAGAGGATTGTTGATACCAGGGGAAGCTATGTAAATATCGACAAATACAATGATAAATACGACAATCTTGCCGATACTAAGAACAGAGCGGGAGATAACTATCAAAAGAAGCAGAAGCTTGTTCAGAAATCCAAGCAGCAGCGCAAGGAACGCCTTTCCACCAAGCGGGAGACTGAGGCTGAGAAGCTGAGGCGCATGGAGCTTGAAAGGGCAAGAAAGCAGCAGCTTAAGGTTATGATTCCGGATGAGATAGTCGTTTCCGAGCTTGCAACCCGCTTAAAAGCCACCGTTACTGACGTTATAAAGAAGCTGATGGGCTTGGGCGTTATGGCTAACCAGAACCAGACCATCGACTTTGATACCGCCGCCCTTGTTGCAGAGGAAATGGGCGCGAAGGTCGAGCACGAGGTTGTTGTTACCATCGAGGAAAGACTTATCGTTGATGAAGAGGATAAGGCGGAGGATCTGCAGCCCAGAAGCCCTGTAGTTGTGGTTATGGGACACGTCGACCACGGCAAGACCTCACTTTTGGACAGAATCCGTCATGCAAACGTCACCGCGACCGAGGCTGGCGGTATTACCCAGCACATCGGTGCTTATAGAGTGAGCGTTTCCGGCAGGGAGATAACCTTCCTCGACACCCCCGGACACGAAGCCTTCACGGCTATGAGGCTTCGCGGAGCTATGGTTACGGATATTGCAATACTTGTTGTCGCCGCTGATGACGGCATCATGCCTCAGACCATCGAGGCTATTAACCACGCAAAGGCTGCGGGGGTTTCCATCATCGTTGCAATAAACAAGATGGATAAGGAAGCCGCAAATCCCGACAGGATCATGCAGCAGCTCACCGAGCACGAGCTTGTGCCCGAGGAATGGGGCGGAGACGTTATATGTGTTCCCGTATCGGCTAAGACCGGAATGGGTATTGACGATCTTCTGGAAAATGTGCTTCTCACCGCAGATGTTTTAGAGCTTAAGGCTAACCCCAACCGCCTTGCAAAGGGATCTATTATAGAAGCAAGGCTGGATAAGGGACGCGGACCGGTTGCTACGGTGCTTGTTCAGAACGGCACACTTAATTCTGGCGACGTTATCATCGCCGGAACCGCAGTGGGCAGAGTAAGAACCATGGTGGATGACAAGGGAAGAAACGTCACCAAGGCAGGACCCAGCGTTCCTGTTGAGATAACAGGGCTTACCGAAGTGCCCTCCGCCGGCGACGTATTCAACGCCGTTGCGGATGAAAGGCTTGCCCGCGAGCTTGTAGAACAGCGCAAGCAGGAGGCTAAGGAGGAAGTATTCAAGCAGTATCAGAAGGTAACTCTTGACAATCTCTTCAACCAGATCTCCGAGGGCGAAATGAAGGAGCTTCCTATAATCGTAAAGGCGGACGTTCAGGGCTCGGTAGAAGCCGTAAAGCAGTCGCTTGAAAAGATATCCAACGAAGAGGTCAAGGTCAAGGTCATCCACGGCGGCGTAGGCGCGATTTCCGAATCGGACGTTATGCTTGCTAACGCCTCCAACGCGATAATAGTAGGCTTTAACGTAAGACCCGACCCTGTTGCAAAGGAAAATGCCGAGCGTGACGGCGTTGATATAAGAACCTACAGAGTAATCTACGAGGCTATCGAGGAAATTGAGGACGCTATGAAGGGTATGCTTGCCCCGAAGTTCGTCGAGACCGATACCGCCAGAGTAGAGGTAAGGCAGGTTTACAAGATTTCCGGCGTAGGCTCGGTTGCGGGCTGCTATGTCGTAAACGGAAAGATTTCAAGAAACGACCTTGTCCGCGTGGTAAGAGACGGTATAGTTATCTCGGAGGATAAAATGTCCAGCTTAAAGCGGTTTAAGGACAACGTCCGTGAGGTTGCGGCGGGCTTTGAGTGCGGCATAACCCTTGAAAAGTTCAACGACTTCAAGGAGGGCGACATCTTCGAGGCTTACCAGATGACCGAGGTCGAAAGATAATTCCGAAAAGATATATTGAAAGGAATCACCATTAATATGGCAGATTACAAATCAGGGCGCATGGCGTCTGATATCCAAAGAATAATAATGGGAATACTGCCCGAGCTTAAGGATCCGAGGGTAAAGGGTCAGATGCTGACCGTTGTGCATGTCGAAGTGACCCATGACCGCTCTTCGGCGAGGGTGTATGTTTCCAGCGTCGAAGGCTTCGATAAAGCCAAGGAAGCGGTAAAGGGTCTTGAAAGCGCCACCGGCTTTATAAGAAGGGAGATATCCCAAGTTCTGCATATCAGAAAAGCCCCCGAGCTTAAGTTTATTGCGGATGATTCTACCGAATACTCCGCGCATATCTCAAAAATGCTCAAGGAGCTTGACATCAACTACGATTCGGAGGAGGATTCGGATGAGCGCTTATAAGGAGCTTGCCGAAAAGCTTGACAAAATAGACAACGTTTCTATCCTTACCCACAAAAGCCCGGACGGAGACTGCATTGGCGGAGGGCTTGCCTTGTGCTACTGGCTTCGTTCAAAGGGCAAAAAGGCGAATATCTTAAATTCAGACGGCATACCGGCAAGGTATGATTTCCTATCTGATGGATATGAGCCGATGGAGTTCTGCGAGCAGACAGTCGTTTCGGTGGACGTTGCGGATACCGCCCTTTTAGGAGATGCTCTTTCAGGCTACGCCGACAGAGTGGATATCTGCATAGACCATCACAAATCCAATAGGAGCTTTGCAAAATACAGCTATGTTGACAGTGAGGCTTCGGCGGTCTGCCTGGTTCTTTATGAGCTTTTTGAGTATATGGGCGGGGGATATGACAAGCTTATAGCCTCCTGCTTGTATACCGGAATCGCCACCGATACCGGATGCTTTAAGTATCAGAACACCACCCCGGCTGCTCACAGAGCGGCTGCAGGCCTGATGGAAAAAGGCGTTGATTATGAAACCATAAACCGCCGTATGTTCGATATCAAATCCCGCGGAAGGATACTTGCCGAACAGCGTCTTATAGGAAGAATGAAGTATTTCGCCGACGATGCCATCGCCATCATCACAATAACCAATGAGATGATTTCAAATTACGGCATCGATCGCGCCGAGCTGGACGGCTTTGCATCCATCCCGCTGACTGTGGAGGGCGTTAAGATAGGCATAACTCTGAAACAGCAGGAGGATGACGAAAACATCTTTAAGGCCTCAATAAGAACCACAATGGCGGACGCTTCCGCACTTGCGCAGGAGTTCGGCGGCGGGGGACATATAAGAGCTGCGGGCTGTACCCTTACCGGCAGCGCGCGGGATGTCACCAAGCGGATAGTTGCAGCGGCCAAGAGGTATCTATGAAATCCGGAGTTCTGCTTGTAAACAAGCCGGCGGGGTTCACTTCGTTCGACGTTATAGCCAAGCTTAGGGGAATCCTGCATGAAAGGCGTTTAGGTCACACCGGAACGCTCGACCCAATGGCGACAGGCGTTCTGCCGGTTCTTGTGGGAACGGCGACAAAGGCAAGCGATATCCTGCCAGAAAACGAAAAGAGCTATACTGCGGGATTTGCCTTAGGAAAAGCCACCGACACCCTTGACATAACCGGAACTGTCACCGAAACAAGTGGCAAAAGAGCTTCAAGGGAAGATGTTGAAGCCGCGCTTGAGGGCTTTAGGGGAACCATCAGCCAGCTTCCGCCCATGTACTCGGCAGTTTCGGTCGGAGGAAAACGGCTCTACGACCTTGCAAGGCAGGGAATAGAGGTTCAAAGGACTCCGCGCACGGTGGAAATCCACTCCATCACCTTGGAGGATTTTGATGAGGAAGCGGGCGAGGGCACACTTAGCATATCCTGCTCGAAGGGAACGTACATACGCTCGATTGTGGACGATCTGGGTAAGTTGCTGGGAACATTTGCCGTTATGACAAGTTTAGTGCGGACATCATCCCAAGGCTTTAAGCTCGCCGACTGCATGACTATTGACGAGATACAGGCCAGCGCGGACATCGAAGCAAGAATCATCCCGGCGGACAGCCTGTTTGAATGTTACCCTGCGCTTTCGCTGAGCGATAAGCAGGCGGCTATGTATAAAAACGGAGTAAGGCTCGACCCCAAAAGGGTAAAAGGAGCAGACAGTGCCGGAATCTACCGCGTTTACGGCGGGGAATTTCTGGGACTTTGCAGGGTGGAAGACTCCGAAATGATAATATATAAAAATTTCTGGAAGAATTGATTATGAAAACGCAAAATAGAGCTGTGCTTTTAGGGCTGTTCGACGGAGTACATTCAGGTCACGCCGCCGCGTGCCAGGCGCTTTTGCAGAGCGGAGCGGGCAGAAAAACCGTATACACATTCCGCTCGGCAGAGCTTAAAACCAAAGGTGAGCGCAGACTGATACTCACTGACAGCGAAAAAAAGCAAAGGCTGTTATCGCTCGGCGCGGACGAGGTCATATTCGCACCGTTCGCCGAGGTTAAGGACTACAGTCCCAAGGAGTTTGTCCAAAAGGTGATAAAGGATGAGCTTGGCGCGGATAAGGTTATCTGCGGGGAAAATTTCCGCTTCGGCAAAAACGCTGCGGGCGACTGCGATATCCTGAAAGAGCTTCTACGGCACGAGGGGATAGCGCTTGAAACCGTGCCGACGGTCTTAGCAGATGGCGAAATTGTCTCCACCACCCGTATAAGAGGGCTATTGGAGCAGGGCGATATAAAAGCCGCAAATAAGCTTTTGGGCTACAAATACTTCCTTGCAGGAACCGTTCTGCACGGCGACGCAAGGGGAAGAAAAATGGGCATAAGAACTATAAACACCTCCTTTGACGGTCAAAAAATCCTGCCGCCGGGCGGGGTATATTCCAGCGACGTCATCATTGACGGGAAGAGATATATGGGCGTGACGAACATCGGGGTAAGACCCACATTCTACGAATTCGCCGAAATCGGCATCGAAACCCATATAATTGACTTTGATGGAGATGTTTATAGCAATACTGTTAGTATATTATTTAATGAATTTTACCGTCAGGAGAAAAAATTCTCCGATGCTGCCGCTCTGATAGAAACTATCAGGGGCGATATAGAAAGAAGAAAGGAAGAGAGTAATGAGTGAAGTAAGAACAAGATTTGCACCCAGCCCGACCGGCTATATGCACATCGGAAACTTAAGAACCGCGCTTTATACCTACCTCATCGCGAAAAAAGAGGGCGGAAAGTTTATTTTAAGAATCGAGGATACCGACCAGGAAAGATATGTCGAAGGGGCTACCGATATCATCTATCGCACCCTGAAAACCGTTGGTCTTAACTGGGATGAAGGTCCGGACATCGGCGGACCGGTCGGTCCCTACATCCAGTCGGAGCGCATGGGAATCTTCAAGCAGTACGCTGTTGAGCTCGTCGAAAAGGGCGCGGCATACTACTGCTTCTGCGACAAGGACCGCCTCGCCGAGCTTAAGGCAGTGCAGGAGGCTTCCGGCGTAAGCCCTATGTACGACAGGCATTGCAGAAATCTTTCCAAGGAGGAGGTTGAAGCAAAGCTCGCCGAGGGCGTACCCTATGTTATCCGCCAGAAGATTCCGCTTGAAGGAACAACCACCTTCCACGATGAGCTTTTCGGGGATATCACGGTGGAAAACTCCACTCTGGACGACCAGATTCTTTTAAAGGCGGACGGTATGCCGACCTACAACTTTGCAAACGTTGTGGACGACCACCTTATGGGCATAACCCACGTTGTCAGGGGCAACGAATACCTTGCCTCTGCACCCAAGTACAATCTTTTGTACGAGGCTTTCGGCTGGGACATCCCGAAATACATCCACGTATCGCCCATAATGAAGGACAAGCATTCAAAGCTCTCTAAGAGGAATGGCGACGCTTCGTTTGAAGACCTTGTCGCGAAGGGATATTTAAGCGAGGCAATTATCAACTACATTGCGCTGTTAGGCTGGGCGCCAAAGGGCGAGCGGGAAATCTACTCGCTTGAGGAGTTGAAGCAGGAGTTTGACATCGAGGGGCTTTCAAAGTCGCCCTCCATCTTCGACCCGCTTAAGCTGAGAGCCATCAACGGCGAGTATATAAGAATGCTGACCCCGGAAAAGTTCTTGGAACACGCTACACCCTACATCCGCGAGACTGTAAAGCGGGAGGATGTTGACCTTTCCAAGATATCCGCTCTGTTGCAGAACCGCACCGAGGTGTTCACAGACATCCCCGAACAGGTTGATTTTATAGACGAGATGCCGGATTACGATTTGGCACTTTACGAGAACAAGAAGATGAAAACCAACTGCGACACCGCGCTTGATGCTCTTGAGCGCTCTCTGCCGGTTATGGAAGCTATTGAGGACTGGAGATTCGACGTTCTCCACGACGAGCTGTTCAAGCTGATTGCCGATATGGGCGTTAAGAACGGATACATCCTTTGGCCTGTAAGAGTTGCCATAAGTGGAAAGCAGTTCACTCCCGGCGGAGCATTTGAGATTGCCGAGATTATAGGCAAGGATGAGACTGTTTCGAGGATGAAGCGGTCGATTGAGATGCTAAAACTAATTTCAGCCTAAAGTGAATCCAAAAATCGGGCACAAAATCGCTGACCGATGGATTTTGCACCCGATTTTTGGTACACTTTTAGCCTGAAATAAGTTGAGAATCGCGCGTAAAACTATCTGGTTTTCATATTGATTACACATTGGTGTGATATTATTGATGTCGGTGCGTGAATTTGTTGCATGGGCGACGAGGATAAGCATATATCTTGGCTTAGTTTGAACTACTACTGAGTGCAGTCATGGACGCTTACGCGCCCATCGGGAGACCCCCGGCGAGGGTCTCCCACGGTAAAACAGTCCACTGGACTGTTTTACCTCCCGTCCTGCGCTTGCTTTCGCTGGGATTCCGCTCCCTGCGGGGAGCGGTAAGGGGCTCTGCCCCTTAAACCCTGCAAGGGCTCCTCGCCCCTTGACCCTCGCCACCCTTTCGAGAAAGGGTGGACGGAAAGCTTTTATGTCTCTGTCTTTGAAAGATAGTTAGAAACCGACATCGATACTCTTTTAGAAAATCTGCCATCACAAAAAGGAAAGGATGAGGCTGATGATAGAAGTAAAAAACCTTTCTAAGTCCTACGGCGACAAGCGAGCTGTGGACAACATAAGCTTTAAAGCCAACGACGGCGAAATACTGGGCTTTTTGGGTCCCAACGGTGCGGGCAAGTCCACTACAATGAATATCCTTACCGGATATTTAAGTTCGACCAGCGGCGAAGCTTACATCAATGGAAAGGAAATATTGGAAGACCCAATTGCTGCAAAGAGGGAAATCGGCTATCTGCCGGAGTTTCCTCCGCTATACTTGGACATGACGGTTAAGGAGTACCTTTACTTTGTCTACGAGCTTAAGGGCTGCAAGCTCCCCAGAAACACCCATTTAAAGGAAATCTGCGAGCTTGTCAAGATAGACAACGTCTACAACCGCATAATAAAGAACCTTTCAAAGGGATACAAACAGCGCGTTGGCTTGGCTCAGGCGCTGGTGGGAAATCCCAACGTTCTGATTCTGGACGAGCCCACAGTCGGACTTGACCCCAAGCAGATAATCGAGATAAGAACCCTTATTCGCAAACTGGGCAAGAACCACACGGTTATTCTTTCCTCGCACATCTTAACTGAGGTTCAGGCGGTATGCGACAGGATCGTTGTTATAAATCAGGGCAAGATAGTTGCCGACGACACTGCCGACAATCTTTCAAACACCTTAACAGCCGACCACAAGCTTATTGCAAGAATAGACGGTCCGCGTGAGGAAGTAATAAAGGTCGTAAGCGCTATTCCCGGCGTTGTCACCGTTTTGGCGGATATGCAGAGGGAGAAGGGCGTTTGGGAATACAACATTGAAGCCGTTGAGGGCACCGACATCCGGCGGGAGCTTAACAGGCGGCTTATGGCAAGAAACTGGTACATTATGGGCCTTAGGTCGAGTGAGCTCAGCTTGGAGGATATCTTCCTGCGGCTTACAATGGGCGAAAGCGTTGATAAGTTCATCAATGACAAGGCCAAGGATCTTGAAAATCACGAGGAGGAGGCATAAGGAATGGGCGCAATATTCAAGCGCGAGGTTAACGCTTACTTTAACTCACTTATTGGATATATCTTTTTAGCGGCGTTCTTCGCTTCATCCGGCATACTTTTCGGAATAACCTCGGTAACCAAGAACCAGATGGACGGTCTTTTGTACCTGACCACAGATATGTCAAGTATGTACTCCATTCTGTTCTTTGTTCTTCTGGTGCTTATACCTATACTTACGATGAGAACGCTATCGGAGGACAAGCGAAACAAGACCGATCAGCTTCTGCTGACATCGCCTATAAGCCTTGGCTCGCTGGTTATGGGTAAATTTCTGGCGGCGTTTTTGATATACGTTTTAGGCGTCGGCATGACCTTCATTTACGCCATAGTTTTGAGCATCTTTGCACAAGTTGCATGGCTTGAGGTTCTGGGCAACATTGTGGGACTTTTGCTTGTCGGCTCGGCGTTCATAGCCGTTGGCGTGTTCATATCCTCCCTGACCGAAAATCAAGTCATTGCGGCGGTGGGAAGCTTTGTCACCATGTGCGCTTTGTATCTGATATCCTCCATCGCGGCTATCATCCCCATCGATTGGATTTCAAAGATATTCACCGAGCTTTCCTTTGCCGACAGATATTATTCGTTCACCTACGGCGTGTTCGACTTTTCCAATGTGCTCTTCTTTATCAGCTGGACTGTTATATTCCTGTTCTTAACGGTAAGAGTACTGGAAAGACGCCGCTGGAATTAACGGTCAGGAGGGATGCTTTAATATGAATATAAAAGGATTTTCAAATGCCGCTAACAAGGTGAAAAAGGAAAGACAGCCGATAAACAAGCGCCATTTAAAATACGGCTCGCTTGCAACCGGACTGGTCGTTCTGTTCATAGCGGCGGTGGTTCTTGTAAACGTTGTTGTTACAATGCTGTTCGACAGATTCCCGATAACCCTTGACCTCACCGGAAACAGCATTTACACCGTTTCGGAGGAGACCAAAAACTACATCTCCGGAATAGAGGCTCCGGTGGATATAACCGTAATGTCGACCGAGGACAGCTTCCGCGGCATAAGCGATTATACAAATCAGTGCGCGGAGCTTCTTTCAAGCTACGCTCAGTACAACCCCAACATAACGGTCAGATACAAGGATCTGCTTTCAAACCCCGACTTTGTTTCAAACTACTCCCAAAATCTTGGCAGCTGTGATATAATCGTCGAGCTTGCGGATTCAAACCATACAAGGGTCAAGGTTGTTACCTTGGCGGATATTATAACCGTGCCAGAGGAGTATGAGCCTTACCTTGCCGCATATAAGCAGCAAGCGGGCGGACTTTATACCCATCAGATGTTCAACAGTCAGGACGTTATAACCTCCTCAAACGCAGAGCAGGCGCTGACGAGTGCAATAATGGCGGTAACTGATGCCAACCCCATAACCGTCTGCACGTTGAGCTTCCCCGGCGGAAACGAATCTGATGTTTCGGGTCTTACCAATCTTTTGGATAAAAACGGCTATGTGATTACATCCATGGACATTCAGAGGGATGACATTCCGGAAGATGTTGATATCCTTATCATCCCCGCACCCAAGATAGACTATACCGAAGCCGAAACCGAAAAGATAACCAACTGGCTGACGAACGGCGGCAAGCTGGGCAGGGATATCATATATGTAGCTTCGCCGGAGCAGGGCAAGACCCCGAATTTGGACGCGCTTCTTTACCGCTACGGCATAACCGTAGAGCCAAAGGTAATATATGAAACCAACCCCGACTATTACACCAATTATCAGAACTTCACCTTCCAGTCCCTTGCATCCGAAAACTATCGCAGGGATATCGGTAACCCCGGGCTTTCCATGGTAATAGCCAATTCAAGGGCGATTTCTATGCGCTTTGGCGATACCGACGGCTATAATTCCTGTGAGGCGCTGGTTCAGTCCTCTAAAAATGCAGTCCTGTGGGATATGTACCTTTCGGATGAATTTGACGAGGATAATGCTACCGAGCGTGGAGTATTTAACTCGGTTGTCTTAGGAAGATACAAGGCGCTGAATCAGGAGACGCATATATCCAGCTACACCAACGTTATAGCAATAGGCTCTGACCAGATAGTTGCCAACACCATTATGTCAGCGCCGCAGTTCAACAACGGCGACTTCTTCCTCAGCCTTATAAACGAGCTTTCAGGCAAGACCGAGGGTGTTACCATAGTCCCCAAAAAGCTTAAAGCCGCCGGAGTTTTGGTCAACGACAGCCTGAAAAACTCGCTCAACCTGACCTTTGCGGTAATCATCCCGATTGCGGTTCTGGCTGTGGGCACAGTTGTTTGGATAAGAAGGAGACACAGATAATGAAATCACGTGCGAAAACCCTTATATTTATAGGAATATTCGTCGCCTGCTTAGCGCTTGTCTCCTTGGTGCTTGTTCTTACCCAGCCCAAGACCGATGATGAGGATAAGACCACCGCAAACACTACGCAGACGATACCGATAGTCACCCACGAGCGCGACGAGGTTGCTTCAATGAAGATAACCAATGCGAGCGGGGAGTACACCATCACCCAGAACGCAAAGGGCTTCACCATCAACGAGCTTGAGGGCTTGAAGCAGAATACCACTACTATGGGTGCGGCGGGCAACTGCATCACCAAAATCAATGCCCAGGCATTGGCAGAAGAAAACGCCTCCGATATGGCAAAATACGGCTTGGAGGACGGCAATCCCGAAGCCAGCTGCACCGTTACGCTTAAGGACGGTTCAAGCTACACAGTTTTGTACGGTATAAACGCGCCGGACGGCAACAGCGTTTATGTAAGGCTGTCGGACAGCAAGGACGTTTATGTTGTGCTTGCAAACTCATCAAGATACTTCTATAACTCGAAGGAAAGCTTTATCAGCCTTATAATCAAAGAGGAGATATCGAGCGACAATACCGCGCCTACCATCGATCTTTTAAAGGTAGAGCGCAAGGACTTGGATTACGACATAGTTTTTGAGGATGATACCAAAAACTACGCCATCGACGAGGTTTCAATGGCATCATCGCAGGTCATGATAAGCCCGGTTTATGCATATCTTGATATTACCAACTCTAACGATATCATCTACGGACTTTGGGGACTTACAGCCGCTTCCGCAGTAAAGCCTTTCCCGACCGAATCGGATTTTGAGGAGTACGGTCTTGCAGATCCCTTCTGCACCGTAACCCTGTTTGCCGAGCTTCAGACCTATAAGTTCAGAATAGGCAATGTCGCTTCATATGTTACCGATGAGCAGGGCAACCCCACCAACGAGCCGGCTTATTACTACGGCTATCTTGAAGGCAACGACTGCATTTACACCTTCTCGGCGGGCGAGGTAAAGTGGGCAAGCTTTATGCCGGTTGATATCCTTTCCAGCATGATGACATCAAACTACATCTACGCTTTGGATTACATGGATATCCAGCTTCACAACGGCGAAGAGCTGAATTATTACTTCGACATCACCGGTGATGTTGATGAGGGTGAGCTGAGCGCAACCCTCAACGATAAGGAAGTCGATGTTGCAAGCTTCAAGATCCTCTATCAGTTCATCTTAAAATGCCCGATAGATGCTCTCTGCCTTGAAGACCCTGCAGAGGATGCCAAGCTTCTTGCACATATCGAGTTTGCAAGAGCCAAGGGCGGGGGAGATACGCTTGACTTCTATGACGATGGCTCGAACAGGGTCGTTATCAAGCTCAACGGTGTAACCTCATTTAGCCAGCCCAAGAGCTATTTAGATGTTCTGACCTCCAACCTAAAGCTTTTCGCCGATGGCGCCACCGGAGACGATTTGCAAATGATTTGGTAAGTAATAATTATCATCATACGAAACTAAGCCAACCGTCAGGAAAGGAGAAAACAATGCCTGAAAAGTTTTTTGAGTACCGCGGACTTCCCCTTGTCCGCAAGGGAAACGAGCTTTATTACGGAAGCATGGGCGACAACGAGGTCGTTATGCTTCAGATAGCCAAAACCCAGAAGGATGGCGACCTTGAGGTTGCCACAAAGGTAAGAATGTATAGAATGCTTACCGACGAATCGGTTCCGGTCATGGAGAGAATCACCAAGACCGCCGAGAAATCCAGCCTGTTTGAAGCGCTCGATTTGGCGCATGACTGGATAGCGCTGTAATAAAGTCAATATAACAAAATCAGCAGGAAACGGCTTTTTGGTGCTGATTTTAGCGGCGCTGTTCGTCAGCGCAGGGCAGGCAAAAATGCTTGCCGAAACCTCCGCAAAAAAGTCGTTTGAGGATTACGGATTAGAGCTGCCGGAGGATTTCAGGAGTGTTTACAGATACAAGTCCCCGGTTGACGGCTTTCATGGCGATGGCGTAACCGTCACAAAATACAACATCGGCGGCGAAACCGATTTCTTCAAGGAATTCAAGGCAAAAGGCAATTCCGAGATAGAAGCGCAGCTAAGCTCTGCCATGGAGAGCGCAGATGTTCCGAAAGAGCTTTACCCCGACCTTTCGGGCGGGTACACCTGGAAGAAGTATTCCTACGATTTCAGCCACAACCTGTTAGTCATATACTTAAAGGAACGGGGCGAAGCGATATTTGTCGAGACAATAATTTAGCAGAGAAAGGACGGTAAAATCATGAAAAAACGAGTGATTATCTACTCTGTAACCGCAGCTGTGGTTATACTTGCAGTATTATTTAAAATAATATCTGCGGATAGTATAGTAAATATCGAGCATAGGCAGATTCATACAAGCAACCTTGATATATTCACCATGGAAAGCGGGGAGACATTGAGTGTGTCTTGCAGCCGCCATATAGAAGAGCTTGAGGGCGGAGTATATGCCCTTGATCTTAATTTCAGCGACACGCGGGAAGTCAACTCGAAATATTCGGCGGATGGCTTTGTGCTTGATTTGTCCTTTCCGCAGGATGAATATGTCGACCTGATTTCCGCCTACTGCCATGACGGCAACAGCGTCCGTGAGGTGCACTATTACGAAATGATGGCTATGGGCGACGCGTCAAAGCCAAACCCAAGTGTACGGCTTGTTTCCGAGGGTGATTATTTAAGGATTAATTTCGTCTTCAAAACCAAGCCCAAGGAAATCAAGGCCACGCTGAGGTATAACATAAGCGGCAAGGGCTTCCGGCTGCTCAATCACTTTGAGGGTCAGCAAATGGAACTGACAATTGATTAAAGGCAAAAAATCACAGCGTCTGCGAGGGTATCGCGGACGCTGTTTTTATAATATGTGATATCAGCACTCACTCAATCCGATTATGCCGATTCCCGGGATATTGCGGGAGGAAATATATAATAGCTCATCTTCTATATATGCCCGCCCAGATAATTTCAGCGGAGTGTTGATTACTTTTCGCTTTTCAAGCGTGTTTTTATCCCAAAAAGCAAGCTCCGAGCAAGGATAAGAAACGGTTACAAGCATATCTCGATATATTCCCGCACAGTTGAACATCTTCCGGTGTGCGTTTTTAGTCAGGGATTCAACCTTAAAGCTTTGCATATCGATTTTGAAGAGCTTGCCGTCATGGCTTGCGGCGTACAATGTTTCACCGCAGAAATACAGGCTTCCGATGTTTTTCTTACCCAAAACAAGCGTTTTTTCAATCGAGAAGGATGCTTTATCTATCATCAGCAATTTGCCGTCAACCGTTCCGCAGACCAAGTATTTATCATATGTTTTGATACTCCACATACTGCTTTCACTGATGTCAAACTCCCTTGTCAGATATGTTTGCCGGTCAAGGGTGATAATTTTGCCGTTCCGTATAGAGCAGTAAACGGCGTCATTATCCAGTGCTATGCCGCATATATCCGAGCTTAAATCATCGCCAAGCTGCCATTTGCCCAGCAGATCAAAATCACTCCTGCGGACTGAATAGAGGGTGCAGAAATCATATATAAAAATCTGCCCATCATCTGCAATCAGATTTCTTGAAAGACCTTCCTTCTCGAAAATTTCCTTTTTGCAGATAATGTTCCCGGTGCGCTTATCAAGCTTTATCAATTCCTTGCCGCAGATACAATCAATGTACTGCCCGCCAACGCTGAAGCCTGTTACTGCTCCTGACAGGTTTGCTATATACTCCATCCGTTTTACCCCACAAATGATGATTTTTATATGACTATTCTATCGGCAGCCAGTCGAGCACATTCTGTATCTGCTCGTCCCAGTATTGCCAGCTGTGATTCCCCTCTGATTCGGAATAGGTCACGTCAAAGCCGTTATCGGTAAGGATATCCCGCACACTGCGGCTGCTTTCAAGAAGACCGTCTCCGGTGCCGCACCACAGGAATACCTTGGGCTTGTCCCGCAAATCCTTTAGTTTGGGGATAAGCGAAATAATATCCTGCTTTTCGGCGTCATCGGCGGACTTAAATAGACCCTCTTTAACAAACCCTTCGCAGCCCGGCTTTGTCATAACGTGGTAAGCCCCCGACAGCCCCGCGCAGGCGGCGTATCTTTCGGGATTAAAAAGCGCGAATTTGAGAGCGCCGTAGCCGCCCATAGAAAGCCCGGCTATAAAGGTGTCCTTCCGCTCGCGGGATATGCTTGGGAAGAACTCGGCAATCAGCTCGGGGAGCTCCCAGCCTATAAAGCTTGCGAAGTTGCCCATCGGGGTATCGCAGTACCATCCGCGGCGGGTTGTGGGTGTAACTACAGCTACGCCCTTTTCGGTGGCGTACCGCTCGATTGATGTGCGCCGAAGCCATGTTGACTCATCATCGGAATAGCCATGCAGAAGATACAGAACCGGGTACTTCTCCCGCCCGCTCTGCTTTGTACCAATCTCTCCCCAGATGTTGTTCTGCGGGATGATAACGTTGAAATGAACCCCCATGCCGATGGTGTTCGAGAAGCAGTTTACCTCAAAAAGCGCCATAATGATACATCCTTTCGATTTTTTTCGTTGACCTGAGTGCAGATTTATTATTATCCGTCAAACACCCGCGGACGGGTTTTACTGAAAGTATTGTTGTTAAAAATGTTGAAAACCCTGTTGAAAGTGTTAAGAACTCAGCATTTTGGGGCTTTATCTTTCAACAAATCCACAGAGTTTTCAACATTCGCGTGAATATTACAAAACGATTACAAATAGTAGAGTATAATCAGTGATATAAACTAATATCTGAAAATCAATCCTGTCCTAAAACAACCTCAACCATATGCTCAATCTTGTCCTAAAACAACCTCAACCGTATGCTCACTGCCCGATTCAAAAACAGGCAGGATATTTTCGCTAAGCTTAACGCCGTCGCAGATGATCGAGCGAACACCCTTTGAGATATGCTCGGGGTTCTTGACGGTGATATCATACTTCGCGCCCCTGAAAATCCTCTGAGCACTGAAGCCGTCCCAATCAGATGGGATGGATGGGTCTATTTTAAGTCCCTCATAATCCGGCATTATTCCAAGGATATACTGCGATACCGCGACAAAGTTCCATGCGGCAGTACCGGTCAGCCAGCTGTTTTTGGCTTCACCGAAACGTCGCGCGTCCTTGCCGGCTATCATCTGGGCATAGACATAAGGCTCGGTGCGGTGGATTTCGGAGATATCCTCATTGTAGGCGGGGGCAATCTTGGAATAATATTCAAACGCCTTGTCGCCGTGACCCACGAAGGCTTCGGCGCAGATTATCCAGGCGTTGTTGTGGCAGAAGATTCCCGCGTTTTCCTTGTAGCCGCCGGGGTAGGTAGAAATCTCGCCGTATTCAACATAATAGCGGCTGTAGGGGGGATTGTTGAGGACAAGGCCGTGCTTGCAGTTCAGGTACTTGTCGACGCTTGAAAGCGCGCGCAAATCCTTGCCGGAATCGCTTCCCAAGCCCGAAAGAACCGCAAAGCCCTGCGGCTCGATGAAGATTTTACCTTCCTCACATTCCTGAGAGCCCACCTTCCTGCCGAAATCGTCATATGCGCGCAGGAACCATTCACCGTCCCAGCCGTATTTCATGACTGCCTGAGACATCTGCTCCACTGCGGCTTCGGCCTGAACAGCGTCCTCTTCAAGCCCTCTTAATCTGCAAAGACGGGCATATTCTGGGACGACATAGGTGAACAGGCAGGCGACGAACACTGATTCCGCGACCTTGCCGTCCTTGGAGGTGGTTGTCTGGAAGCTCTCACCGGAAACGCGGGAGAAGCAGTTGAGGTTTATGCAGTCGTTCCAGTCGGCGCGCTGAATCAACGGAAGACCGTGGGGACCGAGTGTATTCATCACCCTTAAAAAGCTCATTTTAAGATGGTGGGACATCGGCTGGGCTTTGGCTGGGTCGTTGTCATACGGCACAGACTCATCCAAAATCGTATAGTCCCCGGTTTCCTTGATGTATGCGCAGACAGATAGTATCATCCAGAGCGGGTCGTCCGAGAAGTTTCCGCCGACCTCGCCGTTGCCCTTTTTGGTCAATGGCTGATACTGGTGATAGCAGGTGCCGTCCGGCATCTGGGTGGCGGCAAGGTCGATAAGACGCTCGCGGGCGCGGTCGGGAATTTGGTGGACAAAGCCCAAAATATCCTGATTGGAGTCGCGGAAGCCCATGCCCCTTCCTATTCCGCTTTCAAAATAGGATGCCGAACGGGAGAGGTTGAAGGTGACCATGCACTGGTATTGGTTCCAGATGTTCACCATGCGGTTAAGTTTTTCATCCGGCGAGTTTACGGTGTACTTTGAAAGCAGCTTCTGCCAGTAATCTTTGAGCTCGCAAAGGGCGGCGTCCGCCTTGTCGGAGGTATCGAAGCGGGACATTATTTCATAGGCTCTTGTTTTGTTGACAGTGCCGTCCGGGTTGAATTTCTCCTCATATGGGTTTTCAACGTAGCCCAAGATGAATACAAGCTCCTTTTCCTCGCCTGCATTGAGGGAGATATCCAAACAGTGCGAAGCAATGGGCGACCAGCCGTCGGCAACGGAATTGCGGGGGGAGTTTTCAAAGACGGCATCCGGTCTGTCGAAGCCGTTATAAAGACCCATGAAGCTCTCACGGTCGGTGTCATAGCCGGAAATAGGGGCGTTTACGGTGAAGAATGCGAAGTGATCCCGCCTTTCGCGGTATTCGGTTTTGTGATATATCGCTGAGCCTTCGATTTCAACCTCACCGGTGTTGAAGTTGCGCTGGAAGTTGGTTGAATCATCATTAGCGTCCCAAAGGCACCATTCTATAAGGGAGTAAAGCCGGAAGTCCTTTTTTGGGGAGGATGTGTTGGAAAGCTTCATCCTGTGGACTTCGCAGTTTACGCCGAGCGGGACAAAGAAGGTGGTTTCGCACCTGATTCCGCCCTTCTCGCCGGATATGACGGTATAGCCCATGCCGTGGCGGCAGGAGTAATCATCAAGCGAAGCCTTTACCGGCGACCACGAGGGGCACCAGACATCCCCGCCGTCATTTATATAATAGTATCTTCCGCCCATGTCGACTGGGACGTTGTTGTAGCGGTAGCGGGTTATCCTTCTGAGGCGCGCATCCCGGTAGAAGGCATATCCGCCTGCGGTGTTGGAGATAAGCGAGAAGTAGTTTTCACATCCCAAATAGTTTATCCAGGGGTAGGGGGTCTTGGGGTCGATGATGACGTATTCAAGGTTTTTATCGTCGAAATATCCGAATTTCATAGCTATATGTTCCTTTCTGATATGATCCCGTAAAATAACACTTTCAAATTTTTTCATGATTTCATGGCAGAAAATGTTTACACAATGAATTATACATTATTACAGCGGTTTTGTCTACAATTTTTTGAGGAATTTCGGATTTATTGAATAAAATATTCTCTTATGAACAAACTACTCTTAGATTATTTTGAAGACCGCCAAAAACGGTGCTTAAAATAATTAGCCGAGCATATCGGTATATTCTTTAAGGAGTGATAGTTATTAAGATACTCGATAGAATAGCCTTGTTTCTGCTTATCGTAGGCGGAATTAACTGGGGACTTGTCGGAATCTTTAAATTCGACCTTGTTGCATACCTATTCGGCGGTTCTGCGGCGATAATTTCAAGGATTATCTACATTATTGTCGCGGCGTGCGCGGTATGGTGCGTTTCCCTTTATTTCAGGAACACACGGCTTATTGAAGAATAATAAAAGCGGTAGAAGACTCGGCATTGCGGTGCTGGGTCTTTTGCTTTTTATCTGACGATGCTGTCGTGTTCGGAATGATTTGACATTTTATCGGTCTGATGTTATAATCGAAGCGGAGACAAAATGCAATCGGAGGCGATATAATGTCGAATGCGAAAGAAGCATCCTGTAAAATCCTCGAAAAAACATTGAAGATTCTACAGGTAATTGTCATAACCGCAATAGTAGTATCGGCGGTAGCTGCGGTCATTCTGGTGGTGGCTGTTAAGTACTCGGAAAGCGTCTATTATAATACGTATAACCCGGCAGAGGATATCGGTTCGACATGGGTTTCGGATGACGGAAGACTGAGCTTTTCCGCTTGCAATGAGATAACCTTCTGGACTGAGGGCAATGAGCGCATTGAATCCGCGGGCAAGGCTCTGCACGGAAGCGTTGAGATTGACAGCGTATCGGTCGAAATATCCGGCAAAAGATTAGACCATAAAATGACCGCCGGAAACGTCCTGCTCGAAGGATATCGACAGGAAGAGGGCGGATATTCGCGCTATTATATCGAATTCAACGCCGATAAAATAAACAGCGAAGATTCACAGGTGACAATTGCAAGCTCCAACATACCGGGATATGAAGAAGGAACGCAAATAAGCCTTAGCAAAACCGTCTCGCAGAACCTGAATGACGAGCAATTCACTTTTTACGTTGATATGGACGAGCTTATATACTGATACGCGGAAGAAAATACATAAAAATTTTTATCGTTTACCCCTTGACAAATCATTCTACATGATGTAGTATATAATCATACTACACGGTGTAGAATGATTTTTCTTTCAGGAGGACATAAAAAATGGCTGATTTACAGATGGGTGCGGTGGAATCCCGCTTTGCGGATATTATATGGTCGAACGAGCCGATATCCTCGGCTGAGCTTTCCAAAAAGAGCGGCGAGCTTCTGGGTTGGAAAAAGACGACCGCCTTCACCGTCCTGCGTCGCCTGTGCGACAAGGGCATCTTCAAAAACGACAAGGGAACGGTGACAAGCCTTGTCACGCGGGAGGAATTTTATTCTGCGCAGTCGCGCAAATTCGTGGATGAAACTTTTGAAGGTTCGCTTCCAAAGTTCTTGGCGGCGTTTACATCCCGAAAAAAGCTGAGCGATGATGAGGTCGCAGAACTTCGGAAAATGGTCTCGGAATACGGCGAAAAGTGATTTTGACCGAAAGGAATTGTTGTTATGGAAAACATATTTCTTAAAATTTTCAATATGAGTATAACCGCAAGCTGGATAGCCTTGGCGGTAATGCTTCTGCGGCTTCCGCTCAAAAAAGCCCCCAAATGGATAATGGGGGTGCTGTGGGCGTTCGTCGCCCTGCGGCTTATACTCCCCATAAGTCTTGAGAGCGTTTTAAGCTTGATTCCCAGCGCTCAGACCCTGCCGCAGGATTTCACCTACAGCCCCGCGCCGATTATCAACAGCGGAATCCCGGCGCTAAACTCTACTGTAAATCCGGTGATATCCGAATCGCTTGCCCCTGCGCCGGGTGCAAGTGTAAACCCCACCCAGGTATTAAGCTTTGCAGCTTCGGTGATATGGATAGTCGGCGTGGTTGGTATGCTTTTGTATATGCTTATAAGCTACCTTTCGCTTAAATTAAAGGTGCGGGAGAGCGTGGGCATCGCCAAGCCGGATGGTTCAGGCACCGAAAAGCGCGTCAGGGTCTGCGACCGCATATCATCTCCGTTTGTTCTTGGAGTGATATTCCCGAAGATATACATTCCTTCCACCCTTGGTGAAGAGGATATGCGCTATGTTATGGAGCATGAGAAAACGCATATAAAGCGGGGCGACCACCTTTGGAAGCCGTTGGGCTTTTTACTGCTGTCGGTCTACTGGTTCAACCCCATACTTTGGGCGGCGTATATACTTATGAGCAGGGACATTGAGCTTGCCTGCGACGAGGGAGTGATAAAGCAGCTCGGCGAGGACTCCAAAAAGGCATACTCCGAGGCGCTTATCAACTGCTCCGCACCCCGGCGGCTTGTTACGGCGTGCCCCCTTGCCTTCGGCGAGGTTGGGGTAAAGGAGAGAATCAAGCGGGTGCTTAACTATAAGAAGCCCGCGTTCTGGATAATCATTTTGGCGGTGGTCAGTTGTGCCGTGGTGGCGGTATGCTTTTTGACCAATCCCAAAAGGCAGTTGACTATAGCATCCCTTTATGCGCAAGCGGATCAGCCGGACAGTGAATCCGATGGGCTCCCGAAAACATCTCAGATATTCGACAAAGTTTTGGATGTCTGGATTACAGATTATGACAAATATATCAATGATGGAAACGGCGACGCTTACCATATAGACAGCGCAATGCTTGAGGATTATGTTAGTGATGTTAAGAGCATAAAGCTCGGCGCGAATCTGAAAGACGCAGACCCTTACACTGTCGGCTCCGAGCCTGATTACTATATAGTGGTAAAGTCACAGTTTGACGATGAGTTTACACATCAGATGGCACTTTGCTTCAGCAAGGATTTCACCGAGTTCTGGCCCCAAACCGTAACCGGCAAGCCTGGCAGGGTTTATTCCGTTCAGGAGCCGGAAAAGGTCGAAAGACTGTTTTCGTGGATAGATAAAGCCGAGCCGGTGGGTGTTAATGGATATGAGGATTTTAACGGCAATACTGTAGGCAATCAAAAGGACAGCAGCGTTGCACCAGCACAAGAAACTCTTTTCGGAAGATACTATGCCGCCGATAACACTATTGCCCAGAGCCTTGTTCTCTCTTCAATCCAAAGACCGGAATTCGCGCCGGTGTTTGAGCTTTACAATTCGAGATACGACAGTAAGGCGCAGAACGTAGTCCCTGCCGAAGGGCTTACGCTTTTGTACCGCGATACGTTTACACGGTTTGATTTTGGAGACGCTGAGGAAATAACCCTCACTAAAGAAAACTTCGACGATCTGTTTACGGTTGCCGTGCAGTGGGAGGACGGTATAGATCCCGAATATCTTCGCAAAAACGCCGATAAGGTCTACAGCTTCAGCAATGGCACTGAGTTCTACTATATCATAAAGACCAACAGCGGCGAGCTTTACGCTTTGGACGGCTCGATATACAGCGAAGGCGAAAATATCACAAAAAGCCTTTTGCGTGGATATCGTTTAACCGATGTTACACCGGGTCCCAATTCCTTGGGAGGATATGTCGACCATGCCTTCTTTGATATCGACAGCGATGGCGTGGAAGAGACCTGCATACTTTCCTACGGTCCGACATCCGGGTTGTATACTATCATGTTCACCGTCCGTCAGGGGGATAATTACGAGTACAACACTATATTCTGTCCGCAGTTCTCATATCTTCGCGATCCTACCGACTTTGAGGGCGGGTATAATCTCTATTCAAACTATCGCTTCGCGTCTAAAGGCGACAGATATATCATAACTGCGATTGATGATTCCCCGGCGAGACCGGAGCCGCTGGAGCTTGAAATCTCTATCAGAGATGGGCAGATTGTGCTTACCGCCGAGGACGGCACCGAAATGCAGGTCTGGGGGAACGGCGTTAATTCCGATGAAGCTAACGGACAGAATTCCGCACCGATTGTGGACGTGCAGGGAAGTGATACTACTGACGATATCCCAATTGAGGACGATCCCACCCTTGGGCTGCAAAGGTATATGGCGAATGTGCCGATAGGCAGAGTCAATACCGCCGCCGACACTGCCGATATCTCCGGCTGGTTCGATACAGGTGAGGGCAAAATGCATCCCGTTCGGTTCAGTATGCCCGAATATTGGCAGCAGAGCGCGGACGGAACAAGTGCGAATCAGAACGGCGTGCAGATGATGAAGATAGTTGCGGTATACAAGGCAGAGGAGCAGTCGATGGTTGATGAGCTTGTCGCCAAGCTGGCAGAGTCCCGCGGGGATAACAAGCTTACGATTGTAGACAACAGTGGGGACAATAAAAGAAGCTTCCGCTATATGCTGGAGCTGTCCGAAAAGGATGCAGGAAGCAGTGTCCCTTCCCGAAGGCAGTATTACTTTGTTGAGCGCAAGAGCTATTGCTTCTGCCTGCGGTTTGACGTGAATCAATATTCCGATATCAAGGTTAATGAAAGCCTGTTTCCATATTTTTATGATAATATAGGCGGAGCGCTCGAGCCGACAGAGTTCGAGCACGTCTATATCCGGCAGTATTCGAGGCTGAACGTCGCCCGCAACGGCTTTGAGAGTGTAAACGAAAACGAAGACGACAGGGTGTTTATTACCCTGAATGTCCCAGCGGACTGGAATTGGAACAGGGGAACGGCTGATATTGACGGCGTCCCGATGTTCAGCGTTGGGAGAATTTATCCCGCTGCCGAGGATGAGGGCTTTGAAATCCTTAAGCAGGGCGCGCGGGATATAACCGAGCCGAAATCAGGGGATAAATACAACTATAAGCTCAGAAAAACCCTTGACGGTGGGGAAGTCCTTATATACCTTTTAAAGAGGGACGGTCTCTGCGCCGAGCTTATCTTTAATGTGAACGAGCATTTCGACGAGGATAAGTGCGAAAGGCTGGTTGAGACGTTTGATATGATGGATATGAATAATCATATTGATGAATAGGGCAATAAACCCCGCCGCAAAATCTGCATTATTGCGATTCTGCGGCGGGATTCTCTATATTAATATATTATTTCAGCGCTATGCTCCGTCACGCCCCTAAAATGCCGTTTATCTGTTCATCGGAAAAGCCGGCTAAGCGCAGTTTATTAATTATATCGGTTCTTTCTTCAGCTCTGCCTTCCATCCTTGCATTCTTCAGCGCCGAGGCTTCATCATGGAGGGCTTTTTCACGGATTCTTACGGCTTCGCGGATACGTGTATCATCGCTC